>Ga0209035_10000038_pt1 | contig 47649 bp, 47 predicted proteins | sample MarorgKNORR_S2LV_6_FD_188220 | JGI IMG/M metagenome (GOLD analysis project Ga0209035, IMG submission 188220) | Marine microbial communities from the Southern Atlantic Ocean, analyzing organic carbon cycling - AAIW_A/KNORR_S2/LV (SPAdes) (version 2) | ecosystem: Environmental > Aquatic > Marine... | reverse complement strand
ACTAAGATCAAAGCTACCCGCATGTGTAGCACCATCCGCACCAACCAGGCCAGCTCGATCAATAGCAAAAACAATATTTAACTTTTGTAAGGCGACGTCATGAATTAGCTGATCATAGCCACGCTGTAGAAAGGTTGAATAGATAGCAACAACAGGCTTTAATCCTTGAACGGCAAGACCACCTGCAAAAGTAATGGCGTGCTGTTCAGCAATGCCTACGTCAAAATACTGATCCGGAAAATTTGTTTCAAATTCACTCATGCCTGAACCTGTGCACATGGCTGGCGTAATGGCAATTAAATCTTTATTCTTCTTGGCGGTATTGTTGAGCCAGGTGCCAAATACGTTACTGTAGCTTGGTAAAAGGCTGGTAGTTGATTGAACAGGGGCGATACCATGAAATTTACAAGGATCGTTTTCTGCCGACTTTAGGCCGTTACCTTTTTTGGTAATAATATGTAATAGACGGGGCTTGTTTTGAATTTTAAGATTTTGTAATGTTTTGACTAAAGTTGGTAAATCATGACCATTAATAGGGCCAAAATAATCAAGCCCTAATTCTTCAAACAATGTGCTGGGTAAAACCATACCTTTGAGATGCTCTTCTGAACGTTTGGCAAATTCATGAATCATTGGCATTCTTTCTAAAAATCCTAATGATTTAGATTTCATTGTAGAATACACTTTGCCAGAAATTAACCTGGTCAAATATTTATTCATAGCCCCGACATTCTTAGAAATACTCATGTCGTTGTCATTTAGGATGATTAATAAATCTGCCTCTGAGTCACCAGCGTGATTAAGGGCTTCAAATGACATGCCACCAGTTAAGGCGCCATCACCAATTACAGCAACAGACTTACTATGATTTTTATGAATACCATTAGCTATTGCAATACCAAGTGCAGCGCTAATCGAGGTTGATGAATGGCCCGCTCCAAAACTATCATGAATGCTTTCTGAGCGCTTAGTAAAGCCAGAAAGGCCGTGTCTTTGGCGCAAAGTCGGCATCTTGTCTAAACGACCAGTTAAAATTTTGTGAGTGTAGGCTTGATGCCCAACATCAAAAACAAAGCTATCCTCAGGTGTATTAAAGACATAATGCATGGCAATAGTCATTTCAATTGTGCCTAAATTAGGTGCCAAATGTCCACCCGTTTGTTGGATATTTTCAATTAAAAATTCACGAACTTCAACCGCCAAAAACTCCAGTTGAGTAATATCTAATTGTTTAATATCTTGCGGAGTTTTAATCGAGTTTAATATTGGCAATGACGTGTCTGAATCCATCTAAATATTATACGGATATTTATTTGACTGAAAATATGCATTAATCCTTTTGATGGAAATAACCTTAATTATTTTTCTGTAAAATAGATTGTTTTTTTACTCAATAAATGAGACTATATGTTTACAGTTTGCGCTTTGTATCAGTTTGTACGTTTAGATGACTTTGAATCATTTAGAGAGCCATTACGAGAATTAATGGTTGAATTAGAGATAAAGGGAACTATTTTATTAGCATTGGAAGGTTTGAATGGAACTGTTTCCGGCACTCAAAATTCAATCGATAGATTGATTGAATTTTTAGATAAAGACGGGAGATTTGATAATTTAGAAATTAAATTTTCAAAAAGTGAAAATTTACCGTTCAAACGCCTAAAGGTTAAACTTAAGAAAGAAATTGTTACTTTAGGTGTTTCTGATATTGATCCTAAAGAGTCGGTTGGTACTTATGTATCGCCACAAGATTGGAATGAGTTGATTAGTGATCCTGAAGTAATTTTAATAGATACTAGAAATAACTACGAATATGAAATTGGCACTTTTAAAGGCGCCATTAACCCAAGTACTGAAACTTTTAGAGAATTTCCAGAATACACCAAAACCAATCTTGAGCAATATCAAGGCAAGAAAGTTGCCATGTTTTGTACGGGCGGCATTCGTTGTGAAAAATCAACTGCCTATCTAAAAACACAAGGGTTTGATCGAGTATATCATTTGCAGGGCGGTATTCTTAAGTATCTGGAAGAAGTTTCTGAGCAGGATAGTATGTGGAAGGGTGAGTGCTTTGTGTTTGATGATCGAGTGGCTGTTAAGCATAACCTGGAGCAAGGTCAGTACGACCAATGCCATGCATGTCGTTACCCAATTACCGAGCAAGATAAAAATCATGAGCATTATGAAAAAGGCGTGTCATGCCCTAGATGTCATGGCTCGAGGAGTGATGATCAGATTAATAGATACCGAGAAAGAGAAAAACAGGTTCAACTTGCAAAGCAAAGAGGAGAGTCTCATATAGGGGATAATGCTAGTCAAATCATTGCTTCTAAAGCAAAAAAAATAGCTCGAAAAAAACAACAACAAAACTAATTATGTTTACCCGAAAAGATATTCCAAAATTAAAGCTAGATCTAAAAATTCAGGCAAATTTACTAGATCATGATCTAACTTTGCAAACACGATGGGGTGTATTTAGCCCAAAATCAATTGATGATGGAACTATATTGTTTATGAAGTATCTTGATATTAGCAAAGCTGACAAATGTCTAGACTTGGGTTGTGGTTATGGGCCAATAGGATTGGCAGTAGCTAAGTCTTGCCCAGAGGGTGAAGTGCATATGGTGGATAAGGATTTTGTTGCTGTAGAATTATCAAATACTAATGCCAAGCTAAATCATATTAACAATGCCCAGGCTTATCTTTCAGATGCATTTTCAACTGTCAATAAGCAAAATTATTTTGACCAAGTGCTGTCAAATGTACCCGCTAAAGTTGGCAGAGAGCAGTTAAGTATTATTTTGTATGATGCATTTGATGCGCTTAAACCAGGTGGAAAAATTACCTTTGTTACAATTAATGGTTTACGTCATTTTATTAAAGATAATTTTAAATCTGTCTTTGGAAATTATAAAAAATTAAAACAAGGTCAGAAATACACTATTGCACAAGCAATTAAACAATAATATACAGATATAAGAGTAAAATACTAGGTTTTTAGACACGCAAGAAAAGGAGTAAATTATGAGCGTAATGGATAGAATTCAACAGCAAGTAGACAGTGCACCAGTGGTACTTTACATGAAGGGTACGCCTCAGTTTCCACAATGTGGTTTTTCAGCAACCGCTGCACAGACGCTAGCATCTACAGGTGTTGAGTTTGCTTATGTGAACATTTTTGAAGATCAAGAGGTAATGCAAAATTTACCAGCTTTTCAAGATTGGCCAACATTTCCGCAAATCTACTTCAATGCTGAGCTAGTTGGTGGTGGTGATATTATTGTTGAGATGGCTCAAATGGGTACATTAAAAGCAGCAATGGAAGAGGCGACAACAAAGTTTAACGATAAGTAATTTTTACAGGTTTGTTAGCCTGTAACCATTCTCATAAAGCCAGCTTTTGCTGGCTTTATAGTTTGGCAAAATAGATGATACAAGTTGCCAGAAATACTTCGAATGGTTCTTGTGGGTAGTGTGGCATAATTCATGTACTATCACGTAATCAATAACACTCATCGGCGCTTGAATTAGTAAATAATTAAGATTAATATTGTTGCTCGAAGAGCATGAACCCCAAAGTGTTTTTTGGGTTTTTAACCTAACCTGATTATACGAAAATTGGTGATTTTTGGCATAATATTCAAGCCGCGGTAGGGCGATTTTCTTAAAAGAGTTTTTATACCAGGCTAAGAATTCCTCTTTGTTGCCCTGATTAAGGAAGAATTCTTGGCCATCAAAGGCTAATGCTTTAGGGTGATCGGCTTTAATGCTTAATGAATACTCAGTGCCCAAATATAAAAATTTTTCACCATCTATGTAGCTCGGTTTTTTTGGTGTTTTGGCAAGAATGGTAGTTGATTTATTTTCAATCCAAGCGGATTTTTCATCAATAAAGCGTTCTATTTTGGCTATAGATAATAGATTTGGAGCGCGCACGATTAGCTGTGCATTGCCGTTAATTTGTAAGCTTAAGGTTTTACGTTTTGATCGAATCAGTTGATAATTCATAGCTACTATTTAAGGTTGTAAAAATCTAAGAGGTTTTAACATTGATCTATTTTGCAGTAATGCTTGATTATATGTAACAAGTTAAAATTAATATCTTGGTTGATGGTATTATTTTGGCAAATAATATATCGCTAGATTTATTATATTTATTAATCAATATAGGAATAAACATGGACTTGACTGTATATCTTTCTGGTGAAATACACACAGACTGGAGACAGCGCTTAAAAGATGGATGTAAGGCGCATAATTTATCCGTTACATTTACTTCTGCTGTTACAAATCATGAGGCGAGTGATGCTGCTGGAGATATGCTTGGTGACGAAAGCAATAGTTTTTGGCGTGATCATAAATCTGCAAAAGTAAATGCAATACGAACTAAGACACTGATTGAAAACTGCGATGTAGCTGTTGTGCGTTTTGGCGATAAGTATAAGCAGTGGAATGCAGCTTTTGATGCTGGATATTGCTCTGCATTGGCAAAGCCTTACATCACCCTTCATAATGAAGATATAGTCCATCCACTTAAAGAAGTAGATGGTTCAGCAATGGCATGGGCAACAACGCCAGAACAAGTTATTGAAATTTTAAAGTATGTTCTGACTAAGGCGTAAAGTAACCGGGCTTCCTAAGTGAAGCTTAGTTGTCTTAACCTAAATATTAGTCAATCCAAGCTCTAGCATTTTCAAACATTCTCATCCATGGGCTGCGCTCATTCCAGTCTTTTGAATGGTGTGAGTTTTGCACTGCCCTAAAAACACGTTCAGGGTGTGGCATCATAATGGTCACTCTACCAGAGTCGTTTGTCACACCAGCAACACCTTGTTCAGATCCATTTGGATTGTGAGGATAGGATTGAGTCGTATTACCCTGATGATCAACGTATTGTAGGGCGATATTATTAATAGAATTTCCACTAAAGCTTGCTTTGCCTTCACCATGGGCAATAGCAATTGGCATAATAGAGTCTTGCATATCATTAAGGAAAATTGAGCGTGACTTGCCAATTTTAACACTTGAAAATCGAGCTTCAAATTGTTCAGAAACATTACGAGAAAAGCTTGGCCAATTTTGAGATCCAGGAACAATATCACGTAGATTAGACATCATTTGACAGCCGTTACAAACACCTAGTGCAAAGCTATCTTCACGATTGAAGAAAGTTTCAAATTGATCTTTGGCTCGCGCATTGTAGAGAATTGAACTTGCCCAACCGCGTCCTGCACCTAATACGTCGCCATATGAAAAGCCACCACAAGCAACCAAACCTTTAAATTCCTCAAGAGAAATTCTTCCTGAAAGGATGTCACTCATGTGAACATCTACTGCGTCAAACTGAGCTTTGTCGAATGCAGCACCCATTTCAACTTGTCCATTAACACCTTGCTCTCGAAGAATGGCGATTTTTGGCTTAACATTGGTTTTGATGTAGGGTGTAATGATTGAATGATCTATGTCAAAGCTTAGGTCGGTTTTGATGCCATCAGTTGTTTGACCAATGTTGTCAAACTCCTGTTGTGCGCAGTCTGGATTGTCTCTTAATTTGGCTATTTCATACGATGTTGATGACCAAAGTGTGTGTAATTCTGCTCTTGACTGTGAGTAAATTTGCTTACCGTTAGAGGTGATGTTGATCGTATCAGAGTCATTAATAGTGGCAATAGTGCTAGTACAATCAGTAAGTCCTGCTTCTGCAAGTGCCGCTACCACTTTTGATTTATTAGCATTAGAAACTTGAATAACACAACCTAGCTCTTCATTGAATAAGGCTTCAATACTGACATTGGTTTCAATATCTAGTCCACAGTGTGAAGCAAATGCCATTTCTAATATAGTCGTTATAACACCGCCATCAGATCGATCATGATAAGCACTAATTAAATTGGCTTTATTTAGCTGATTAATAACGGTAAAGAATTTTTTGAATAATGACGAATCATCAAGGTTTGGTGCAATATTACCGATCTGGTTATACACTTGTGCCAAACAAGAGCCACCCATTCTGTTTTGGCCAAAGCCAAGGTCGATTAAGAGTAGTTCAGAGTCTGTATTAGTATCTAGTAAAGGTGTTTTTTGTGCTCTAACGTCCGACGTTTTCGAAAAAGCAGTGATAATTAGTGATAGTGGCGAAGTAACAGACTTATCTACTCCATCATCAGTCCATGAGCTTTTCATGCTCATGGAATCTTTACCCACAGGTACGGTTAAGCCAAGCTCAGGACAAAGATCCATACCAACCGCTTTAACTGCTTCAAATAGTTTTGAATCTTCACCTGGATGGCCACTTGCACTCATCCAATTAGCACTTAGGCTAATATCATGAATATCTTCAACATAACCACTTAACATGTTGGTTAACGCCTCACCAATGGTCATACGTGCTGCTGAATTGGCATCACATAGTGCAAGAGGAGTGCGCTCACCTAATGACATAATTTCGCCTTTAAAGCCGACATAGTCAGAAATAGAAATAGCACAATCGGCCACTGGAACTTGCCAAGGGCCGATAAACTGATCGCGCGCAACCATGCCAGTCACACTTCGATCACCAATGGTGATTAAGAAGTTTTTACTGGCAACTGTTGGCAGTTGTAAAATTCTATTAATGGCATCATCTAATTTAATGGCAGATGTGTCTAAAGCGTTAAGATTGATTTCTTGTGTAATTGCATTAATGCTAGTTTTTGGCGGATTTCCTAATAATACTGACATCGGCATATTAATCGGCGTGTCAGAAAATAGTTCATCACTTAAGACTAATTCTTGCTCTTTGGTTGATTCACCTAGTACGGCAAATGGCGCACGTTCACGTGTACAAATATCACTAAATAAATCTAAACTAGATGGTGCAATAGCAAGTACATAGCGCTCTTGAGATTCATTACACCAAACTTCTAGCGGTGACATTTGCTTATCATCATTTGGAATATTGCGTAATTCAAAGCGACCACCACGACCTGAATCGTTGACTAGTTCTGGCAAGCCGTTAGATAGGCCACCAGCACCAATATCATGAATCGAAATAATTGGATTATCATCTGCTAAATTAGCACAACGATCAATCACCTCTTGGGCGCGTCTTTCCATTTCTGGGTTGGCACGTTGAACAGATGCAAAATCTAAATCCTCACTTTGTTCACCACTCTTAATACTAGAAGCGGCACCACCACCCAAACCGATTAACATTGCAGGACCACCTAATACAATGATCTTACTGCCAACAGGAATCTCACCTTTTTTAATGTGTTGTTCTTGAATGTGACCAAGGCCACCTGCGAGCATGATTGGCTTATGGTAACCACGAACGTCACCATCGGGTGTTTGTTGTTCATAGCTACGGAAATAACCCAATGTGTTTGGACGGCCAAATTCATTATTAAATGCAGCGGCGCCAATTGGGCCTTCAATCATAATATCAAGTGCAGAAACAATTTGTGAGGGTTTGCCATGTTCTACTTCCCATGGCTGAGTTGCATTATTAATCTTTAAGTTGGATACACTAAATCCACATAAGCCAACTTTAGGCTTTGAGCCTTGGCCTGTTGCACCCTCGTCACGAATTTCACCACCAGATCCAGTTGCTGCACCTGGATGCGGTGCAATGGCAGTTGGATGGTTGTGAGTTTCAACCTTCATTAGGATGGCGCGATGCTCATTCGAGCTAACATACTTGCCATCTTTGTCGGCATAAAAGCGCTCACCATCAAACCCCGCCATTACGGCAGAATTGTCTGAATAGACACTAAGTAAACCTTCTGGATGTTTGTGATACGTATTACGAATCATGGAAAATAAACTTTTAGCTTGCTCAGTATTATCAATGGTCCAATCAGCATTAAATATCTTATGGCGGCAATGCTCAGAGTTTGCTTGTGCAAACATCATTAGCTCAATGTCTGTAGGATTTCTCTCAAGCTTAATAAAACTTTCAACTAGATAATCAATCTCACCATCAGACAAGGCTAACCCTAGCTCTATGTTGGTTTTTTCTAATGCTGATTTTCCTTGAGATAGAATATCAACACTGGAAAAAGGACGAGGCTCAAAATGATCAAAAATAGCATGTGCATTATCAATATCAGCCAATTCAGACTCTGTCATTTTATCCATGACGCAGCTTAGTACCTCAGGGTGATTGACTATTTTTTCATCAAAATGATAAACAACAGCACGCTCAATGCGATTGATTTGAGTTATGTCACACAAGTGCATGATGTCAGTTGCTTTAGACGACCAAGGAGAGATAGTGCCCAGTCTTGGGATAATGATTATGCTTGAAATTGCATCATCAATATTAAGAGACTCTTCATATGATAATAATTGAGTCAATTGTTCAGATTTATCTTCACCAAGGTCTGCATTTAAATCAGTAAAGTGGATATACTCAGCACCCAATAATGATAGTCCTGGTTGGGCTTGAGTTAGTTTAACTTGTAAAGATTTGGTCTTGAATGCACCTAGTGCATTGATACCTTGATGAATGTGAATCATAATTGGGCCATTACCTCTTCAGAAATATCTGCATTGTGATAAACCTCTTGAGTGTCATCAAGATCTTCTAAACGTTCAATAAGTCTCATGAATTTTTCTGCATCACCTAAATTAAGTTCAACACGCGTAGATGGCTCCATAGTTACTTCAGCATGAGCACTCTCCAAGCCAAGCTCTGTTAAAGCATCTTTAACCGTAAAGAAATCTTCAGGTGTTGTTATGACATCAATAGACCCGTCGTCATTAGTGATCACATCTTCTGCGCCTGCATCTAATGCAGCTTCCATGATTTTGTCTTCGTCACTACCTGCAGCAAAGCTTATAAAACCTTGCTTGGTGAATAAATAAGAAACCGAGCCATCAGTACCTAAGTTTCCACCGTGCTTAGTAAATGCATGACGAACATCAGCAACAGTACGATTTCGATTATCAGTTAGTGTGTCAACCATGATCGCAGTACCTGCAAGCCCATAACCTTCATAACGTACTTCATCATAGTTTTCACCATCTAGATCACCAGAGCCACGCTTTACAGCACTTTCTATGGTGTCACGCTTCATATTAGCGGCCAATGCTTTATCAATCACCATTCTTAGGCTAGGATTGTTTTCAATAACACCGCCACCTGATTTTGCAGCAATCACAATCTCCTTGATTAACTTAGTAAAAATTTTACCGCGTTTGGCATCTTGGGCGCCTTTTCGGTGTTGAATGTTATGCCATTTACTATGTCCTGCCATGGGTTTTTCTCCGGTGAATATTGGGTTTAAATTTTACCTTTTATGTTGTAACTTTATGCAGTAAAGTCGAGTAATTTTTGGATTGATTTTTGCGCTTTTTGGTTGACAGAGGTATCGATATTTATTGCGTTTTTCCCTGTCTTTATCGTGTCTAAGCAATTTTCAAGTGTATTCATTGCCATCCATTCGCAATGAGCACACGATTCACAGTCAGCACCTTGACCAGCAGTTGGTGCTTCAATCAGCGTTTTATTAGGAGCAACTTCACGCATTTTATGAAAAATACCATTGTCTGTTGCAATAATAAAGGTTTGTTCTGGTCGATCACGAACAGCATTAATAAGAGCGGTTGTAGAGCCCACAAGATCGGCCAAATCAACCACAGATTGCGGTGATTCTGGATGCACTAGAACGCCAGCTTCGGGGTGGTGTGCTTTTAAATTGGCCAAAGCATCAGCTTTAAAGCGTTCATGCACGACACAAGAGCCTTGCCAAAGCACCATGTCAGCATTTGTTTCATTTTTAACGTAGTTGCCCAGGTGCTTATCTGGCGCCCAAAGAATCTTTTTTCCTTGATCTTTAAGGTGTTTTACTACATTGAGTGCACTGCCTGAAGTAACCACCCAATCAGCACGAGCTTTTACCTCGGCACTGGTATTGGCATAAACAACCACAGTACGATCAGCATGCTGATCGCAAAATGCTGAAAATTCATCAATCTGACAATCTTCATCCAAAGAGCATGTAGCACCCTCGTCGAGTACTAAAACAGTTTTTTCAGGAGAAAGGATTTTTGCCGTTTCACCCATAAATTTAACACCAGCAACCACAATGGTTTCTGCCGTGCAATTTTGTCCAAAACGTGCCATTTCCAAAGAGTCAGAAACAATGCCGCCACTTTCTTCTGCAAGCATTTGTAATTCTGCGCTCACGTAATAATGAGCAACAAGAACAGCATTCTTAGCAGACAACTCAGCCTTTATTTGTTCGGTAATACTACTCACAAAATTAGTCTTTTTTCGCTATGCTCACTTGTACGCTTAACTCGCGAAGAACTTTTCTTGGTACGCTTGAAGGCGCATTGGTTAGTAAGCAAGCAGCTGTTTGAGTTTTAGGGAAGGCAATAACATCACGAATTGAATCACAACCTGTCATGATCATTACTAATCGATCTACGCCAAAAGCCATACCACCATGAGGAGGGCAACCATATTCAAGCGCATCAAGTAAAAATCCAAACTTATCTTGAGCTTCATCATCAGAAATGCCTAATAACTTCAATACAGTTTGCTGCATTGAAGTTTGATGGATTCGAATTGAACCACCACCCACTTCTGAGCCGTTAATTACTAAATCATAAGCTCTTGAAAGTGCAGTTGCAGCTGTGTCTTTTAGCGTGTCTGCATCAACACTAGGGGCTGTGAATGGGTGATGGATAGCGCTTAACGAGCCATCATCATTGGCTTCAAACATAGGGAAATCAACAACCCAAATAGCCGCCCATTGTTTGTCGTACAAATTTAAGTCTTTAGCTAATTGCTCACGCAAGTTGCCAAGCGCTTCATTAACAATTTTTATTTTGTCAGCACCAAAGAAAATAATGTCGCCAGTTTGTGCGCCAGTCATCTCAATGATTTTATTGGTTACTTCATCACCTAAGAATTTTAAAATTGGTGATGCTGGACCATCTTCATTAAGCTTGATGTAAGCTAAACCTTTGGCACCATAGATGCTTACATACTTTGTGTACTTATCGATTTTCTTTCGACTAATAGATGCGCCACCTGGTACGCAAAGAGCAGCAACACGAGAGTCGTCACTGCTAGCAGGTCCAGAAAATACTTTAAAATCAACAGACTGCATGAGTTCATCCATATCTACCATTTGCATTGGAATACGCATATCAGGACGATCAACACCATATAAATGCATAGCATCAGCGTAAGTGATAGTTGGGAATTTATCACCTAAGTCAACATCAATAACACTTTTAAATAAACTGCGAGTCATATCCTCCATCATTGCCATGATTTCATCTTCATTCATAAATGAAGTCTCCACATCAAGCTGAGTGAATTCTGGCTGACGATCAGCACGTAAATCTTCATCTCTAAAGCATTTAACGATTTGATAGTAACGCTCAAAACCCGACATCATTAACAACTGTTTGAATAGTTGTGGAGACTGAGGTAGTGCGAAAAAATCACCTGGGTGAGTTCTTGATGGAATTAAGTAGTCACGCGCACCTTCGGGTGTTGCTTTTGTTAGAAAAGGTGTTTCAATATCTAGGAAATCATTTTGTTCCATAAATTCACGCATAAAGTGAGTTACCTTTGAGCGTAAACGCATACGCTTTTGCATGACATCATTGCGTAAATCTAGGTAACGATATTTAAGGCGAACTTCTTCTGAAGTATCAGTTGCATCAATTTGAAAAGGAACAGGCTTGGAAGTATTAAGAATTTCAATATTTTTAGCAACAATTTCAATTTCACCTGATGCTAGTTTTGGATTCGCTAAGCCGTCAGCTCTAGCAATTACATGACCGGTAATTTTAAGTACAAATTCGTTGCGAATAGTTTCAGCGATAGAAAAATCAGCATTATCTGGGTTGATAACCACTTGAGCAATACCGCGCTTATCACGCATGTCTAAAAAGATAACACCACCATGATCACGACGACGATTAACCCAACCGCAAATTTCAACGGTTTGACCGATGTTTTCTTTGTTTAATTCGCCACAATAATTCGTTCTCATATTTTTTCCTTTTTTGTTAATCTGTTTGGTTATTTGTTTGGCTCTACTACACCAGTAGAGATGACTAGTTTGAATGCTTCATCAACGCTCATATCTAACTCAATAATATCTTTTTTTGGTAGCATGATAAAAAATCCAGAAGTTGGATTTGGTGTTGTTGGTACATAGATGTTAATAATTTCTTCGCCAATTTTTGTTGCAATTTCACCTTGGTAATTGCCAGTTTGAAAGGCGATAGTCCACATGCCTTTGCGTGGATATTCGACTAATAGTGCTTTTTTAAAGCTATTGCCTGAAGGGCTAAGTACAGTATCAGAAAGCTGTTTAAGAGCTTTGTAAATGCCACGAAAACCAGGAATTTTATCCAATAATTTTTCCCATAGCTCTACTAGCTTTCGACCAATAAAGTTGTTAACCAAAAGACCAGTAACAACAATAATTAATAATACCCAAATAATGCCAGACCCAGGAATAGCGCCTTCTAAATTAAATAGAGCTTCAGGTAGGTATTTGGGTGGCACAATGTCATTGATAAGCCCTAAGAAGAACTTAATAACAACAATGCTAAGGCCTAATGGAATCCAAAAAAGCAGGCCTGTAATAAAATAATTTCTTAGGTTTTTCAACGCTTAGATTTGGGTGACAATAAAAAACCTTATTTTAGCACATGCAGCCAGTGACTTAGATATCCTCTTCGCCTCTAAGAGTAAGGATTTCATACCCCTCTTTGGTAACTAAAATGGTGTGTTCCCACTGCGCTGAAAGTGAGCGATCTTTGGTGGTAACAGTCCAGCCATCAATCTGTGAAGTGGCAACTTCAAAACTACCAACATTTACCATAGGCTCAATAGTGAATGTCATGCCTTCTTCAAGAACTGGACTATCATCAACATTGCCATCGTCATAATGAACAACTTGAGGCTCTGTGTGAAATTTCAAACCAATACCATGTCCACAATAATCGTGCACAATGGAGAAGTTGTTATTTTTTGCATGAGCGCCAATGGCAATGCCTATCTCACCGAGCTTAATACCTGGCTTAACTTTTTTAATGCCTATGTATAAACATTCTTGAGCAATGCGACAAATACGTTGCGACTTAATACTAGCCTTGCCGATAACAAACATTTTAGAGGTGTCACCATGGTAATCATCTTTGATGACAGTAATATCAATATTGACAATATCACCTTTTTTAAGTAATTTTTCGCCTGGTATTCCATGACAAACAACATTGTTTACACTAGTGCAAATGGATTTTGGAAATCCGTGGTAATCTAGTGGCGCAGGAATAGCCTGTTGTTCATTAACGATATAATCATGACAAATTTTGTCTAATTCATCAGTGCTAATGCCAGCCTTAACAAAAGGCCCAATCATGTCTAAAACGTCTGCGGCCAAACGACCAGCAACGCGCATTTTTTCAATCTCTTCAGTTGATTTTATGTCAATTGCCATTTGTTATCCTTTGTTGTGTATAGCGCGTGCTTCAAGTGCAGCAATGCGATCTTCAATTGGTGGGTGTGATGAAAACCATGAGGCAAAGCCCTTTTTGTCATCAATGCCAAAAGCAGCCATTTGCTCAGGCAATGCTTCAGGCTCTACTTGACCTAAACGTTTTAAGGCGCCAATCATATTTTGATGCCCTGCAAGATCTGCACCACCTGTGTCAGCCACAAATTCACGTTTTCGCGAGACATACATAACAATTGTTGAAGCTAAAATAGATAAAACAATTTGTGCGAAAAGGGTAGTTATGAAGTAGCCAATACCATGACCTCGTTGATTTTTTAAAATAACACGATCCACAAAATGACCAATAACTCTTGAAAAGAAAATAACAAACGTATTGACCACGCCTTGAATTAGCGTTAGGGTAACCATGTCGCCATTCGCAACATGACTCATTTCATGACCAACCACTGCCTCAATTTCACCTTTATTCATGTTGTCAAGTAAGCCTTGAGAAACAGCAACCAGTGCTTTATTTTTACTCATGCCAGTAGCAAATGCATTCATTGAATTTGATGGGAAAATCGCCATTTCTGGCGTGCTAATGCCAACAATTTTAGCTTGCTTTTCAACTGTTTCAACTAACCATTTTTCCATATTATTGGCGGGAGATTCAATCACCACAGCGCCAGTCATACGCTTAGCCATCCATTTGGAAATTGCAAGAGAAATGAATGCACCGCCAAAGCCAAATACTGCAGAAAAAATTAACAACGCATTTAAATCAAGATCTGAACCATTCTCGGCCAGAATGCCCTCAACACCCAACAAACTAAGTGTAATACTCAGTAAAACTAGAATGGCAATATTGGTCATTAAAAATAAGAAAATTCTTCGCATGTTTTGTCCTGTTGGTAGAGAGATATAGGTACTGACTATTTGGGGGGTTATTGTTTTAATTCAAGTAGATTAGTTTACAATGAGTGTAATGATTAAAGTTTTATTATTAACAGCGTTTTTACTAAGCTCTTGTGAGGATCAAGTGGGTGAAGATCATGCCTATGTAAAGCCTGGATCTGAACAAATGATTAAAAAGCACAAACACCAAAAGCTAGAGGAGCCTTCAATTTGTGCTGAGTTATCAGTGAATGAATGTTTAAGAATTATTATCCCAGCAATTTGGGATCGAGAAGTGGAGAGAGATTGCTCTTAAATTGAGAGTTGCTTCTCTACCTCTAAGGTAATCTTAATTGGTTTATTATCGATAGGGCAGTTAAACCCCAATTGAATGGCTTGTAGTTGTAGGTCTTCAGGATGGTTTTTTAGTGCATTGCCATGTAATCGATCACCAATAATTGGAAAATTAATGCCACTTAAGTGCTTTCTAATTTGGTGTTTCCTACCTGTTTCAATAGTTATCTCTAGAAGTGATTTTTCCTGATTTTTCCTTACCAAGTGAACATGACTTAGTGCATGTTTACCGTCTATGTCACCATCTAAACTGATTGTCTGATGTGGAAAGTCACCCTCGACAATAGCCAAATAGGTTTTGTTAATTTGTCGATTGGCAAATAAGTTAGATAAGTTTTTAGCAGCTAGCTTTGTATGGGCAATGGCCATAACACCACTGGTTGCTCGATCAAGTCGATGAACTAAAAAACTGTCTTTTTGAGTTATCTTTTCAACCAGTCTAGTTAGTGCACAATGATCCCCCCATTTTGAGCCTTGGGAAAATACGCCTGCAGGTTTAAACCATAAGCTGTAGCTATTTTTATCTAGCAATAATTCAGGCGCTTTAGGTGTGGAAGATAGTATTTTTTCATTGTAATAAATAAATACTTCATTGCCGATTTTTAGTGGTTTTTTAATGCGCCTGACGCGATTAATTTTTTTGCCAGTTTTAAGCCAAACACAACCTTTGTCTAACGCACTTTTTAGTATTTGCTTGGAGAGTTGGGTTGTTTCAACCAATGCATCAATTAATAATTGACCATTAGTTTTAATGAGTATTTTTCTTTCAATGACGGTGTGCATAAATTAAAATAATACCTATGAATACAATAAACAGATTTTTATTTAAAGAATTAGATATTCGCGGCCAGCATTTATCACTGGACGATACATGGCAAGATATGATTCTAGATCGGGGTTATAGTGCACAAGTACGCCAATTGTTTGGTGAATTAAGCGCTTTAGGTATTTTCTTGGCAAGTGGCATGAAACATAAGGGTAAGCTTACCTTGCAAATTCAAGGTGATGGTATTGTTAGCTTGTTGTTGGTTGAGGTTACTAATGATTTAAAAATTCGTGGCATGGTTAGATCTTCAGAAGCTATTGTTGAAGGTGATTCTCTAGATAAAATACTAGGAAAAGGGCAGATTGTTGCCACTCTATATAATCAGCAAACTGATCACAGCTTCCAATCACTAGTATCAAGAAACTCCAAAGGGTTGATTGCTACATTTGAGGATTATTTTTCTCAATCAGAGCAGTTAGATTCTAAATTATGGGTAAGTTCAACCCAGGATAACCTTTCGGCAATGCTGCTGCAAAAGATGCCAGAAGCAGACCATAGCGACTCCGAAGGGTGGATTAGAGTGGGTGCCTTAGCGGCCACCACCACCAACGAAGAGTTAAACTTACTTGATGCAGAATCACTACTACATCGATTATTTCACGAAGAAACATTGCAACTGTTTGAGGCTGATTGGGTGAGCTATGAATGTGCACAAAATCGAGAAAGATTTGAAAAAATTATTTTTGATTTAGGCGAACAAGATGCCCGAGATTTATTGAAAGAGCAGGGTGAGATATCTATTCATAATGAAATTTGCAATGAACACCTATTTTTCGATGAGCAAGATGTAAATCGAATTTTTAACCTTAAAACATAAAGAAATGTTATGAAAAATATTATTTGGACAAAGGCTAATTGCTCATATTGTCGTAACGCCAAGTCAATGCTTGATGAAGAAGATATTGAATATGAAGTTCGTTTGGTTGATGAGATTAAATGGACAAATGACGACATGCTTGTTATGGCGCCAAATGAATTAACTTATCCGCAAATATTTTTAGGTGAAAAGCATGTTGGTGGCTGTGATGATCTTGAAGCGTATTTAATGTTACGAGAAATGGGTATTGACACTTGAATTAAATAAAAGCGCAGATATCTATATTTTTTTTGAGTAGCCATCAAAAAAAAGGCCATAAGGCCTTTTTTTTAAACAGGGTGATAAACCCAATTAACTTTTAATATTACACAGAGGGTAATACTTCAGAAATATCTCTTCGGTCAACATAAGGTGTGGTGTCTTTAATGCTATCCACTAACTCTTTATACTGAAGTGGCACTATAAAAGAGTCATTGATTGTTAAACAAGGTATGCCTTGTTTGGTCAATTCCATTACCACCTCAAAGACTATATCTGACTCCCAGCAGCCAATAAAGTCACCATAAGCTCTACCTTTATTGTAGTAGCTAGCTACCTTAGGATGCTTCTCTAAGATTGCATTTGCTATGTCTGTAGGCTTAATATCCTTCTTGAATTCAACATACTCTTCATACTTTTGAATGTCATTTTCTTTAGGATTCTTGGTCTCTACAGCTTTTCTTTTGTAATGATTAAGAACTGAATGAGCTACTCCTTTAGGTGATTTACTGCCTTGCATAAAAGAAGAAAAGCTCTCAGCAATATGTCTAGGCACTACACGACCATCTACGGTTATGTGATATGGGTCATCATCATGGGGATATGGGGCGCCAGTAACTACTTGATACATGGCGTTTAAATTTGAGGCATTCCTTTCTAGCTCAACAGTCTGTTCTCCATTAATAGTAATTTTGCCTCTATCTTCTAAAGATAGATTAACCCATGGTCCTGACATTCTGCCGCCAAAAGTAAATTTCGCATTGTCATAAATAGACTTATGTTTAATGAAATTTCGTTGAATTGTGAATTTACTAAAAACTCTACCTTCAAGCTCATCATCATTTTGTAGGACAATTTTGCAGTTGTTTAGGAGCTGGTTGTATTGCTTTATCCTTTCTCCCAGCCACTTTGAGTATTTGGTATCTTCAAAATCAACATAAACAGAATTATTGTTTTGTTTTCTAGTTTCTTGTAAAGTCACATAAGAACCTACTCTGGTATCTATTCTATCATCAGACCATTCGGCATCTTCAAACCACTGCATGAGTTTGTCAGTCGGCTTTATGGTAGTCATAGTGTGCTCATTATGACTACCTATTTTTTGAATGATGTAGTCATTTTTATGTAACGCATCAAGAGAAGTGTTAATCGCTTTATAACCAATATCCAGTGGGTTGTATTTATCTCCACCCAAGGACAGTTTTCTACGCGAGAGCATAATTTGTCTCTGACCTTGAATGTACATATTGCATAGAAGTAGCCTAAACCCTCTCATTTGACGCTTATCTAGTATGCCTATCTCCTTTCCAAGCTTGTGTGATAAGTCCTTTATCTGCTGCCTATTAACTTCTAGAAATAGGTCTAATTTAGGTATGTGAGTCATAATTATTTTCCTTTAAAAATATACTAGGCAAGTATTTACAATCATAAGCTTTTTTTTCTTGAAACGTCAATGATTGTTTTTATATCTTTTTTTGCCTAATAATTGCAATGTTAAGCTTTTGAATACACGCCATTATGCTCTCATGTGTAGTTACACGTGGATTACATAATGGGTATTCAAAGAATAAAGACTCATTTAAGAATCCTTATAGATGTGGGGCGAGAAACGGGGTTTGAACCCGCGACAACCGGAATCACAATCCGGGGCTCTACCAACTGAGCTATTCCCGCCATAAACTTGGTGCGCCCTTCAGGATTCGAACCTGAGGCCTACGGCTTAGAAGGCCGTTGCTCTATCCAGCTGAGCTAAGGGCGCATAAACCTAAAATAGGTGCTTTCTCTGTTGAAATCCATGAGGATTTATAGAGGTTTATGAGCAAAATTTATAAATATGGTCGGAGTAGAGGGATTTGAACCCCCGACCACCTGGTCCCAAACCAGATACGCTACCAAACTGCGCTATACTCCGAAAAAAAAGAATTATACTTTGTTACACCGAATTGTAAATAGTTAATTAGGGATTATTTACAATTAATTGATATTTAGGTCTTCCCAGATATCATCCACTTTTTGTATAACATCATCACTCATAACAATTGGCGTACCCCATTCACGATTAGTCTCCCCTGGAAGCTTGTTGGTGGCATCAATGCCCATCTTTGAGCCAAGTCCAGAAACAGGCGAGGCAAAATCAAGATAGTCAATTGGCGTGTTATCAATTAGTGTTGTGTCACGAGTTGGATCAACGCGAGTTGTCATTGCCCAAATAACCTCTTTCCAATCTTTTACATCGATATCGTCATCAACAATAATCACAAATTTGGTGTACATAAATTGGCGCAAGAATGACCAAACACCCATCATTACGCGTTTGGCGTGACCAGGGTATTGTTTTTTAATACTAACCACAGCCATACGATATGAACAAGCTTCTGGCGGAAGATAAAAATCTGTAATTTCTGGATATTGTTGTTGTAACAAAGGCACGAAAACTTCATTGAGTGCCACACCCAATATAGCTGGCTCATCAATTGGTTTTCCAGTGTAGGTTGAATGATAAATAGGATTTTTTCGATGGGTAATACGCTCAACGGTAAATACGGGAAATCTTTCAACCTCATTATAATAACCAGTGTGATCTCCATAAGGCCCTTCATCAGCCATTTCACCAGGGTGAAGTACACCCTCTAGAATAAATTCAGCATTCTCAGGTACTTGTAAGTCGTTACCGATACATTTACATACTCGGGTTTTTTTACCGCGCAATAATCCGGCAAAGGCATACTCACTTAGACTATCAGGAATAGGGGTGACAGCTGCTAATGTAGTAGCTGGATCAGCGCCAATCGCTACAGCAACTGGATACGGTTCGCCTGGATTTTTTTCACACCAATCTTTAAAATCTAGTGCACCACCACGATGCGATAACCAGCGCATGATTAGCTTATTTTTACCAATAACTTGTTGGCGATAAATACCTAGGTTTTGACGTTTTTTTAAAGGCCCTTTGGTAATAGTCAATCCCCAAGTAACAAGTGGTGCAACATCACCTGGCCAGCACGTTTGAATAGGTAGTTTAGATAAATCAACATCATCACCCTCAATCACCACCTCTTGACACAAGCCTTTTTTGACAGTTTTAACCGGCATATTTAATACTTTTTTAAGTGTCGGTAGTTTTTCGATGGCATCTTTAAGGCCTTTAGGTGGCTCAGGTTGTTTGAGTTCGGCTAATAACTTTCCTAACTCTCGCAGAGCGGCTAAATCTTCTTGACCCATGGCTGAAGCAACACGACCTGTTGTGCCAAATAAATTAGCCAATACTGGAATATTGGAACCTTTAACGTTTTCGAACAATAATGCTGGGCCCTGCTTGCCTAATGTGCGACGGCAAATTTCAGTAATTTCTAGATTAGCATCCACCTCAGTGGTGATACGTTTAAGTTCGCCGCGCTTTTCTAGCTCAGCGATAAATTCCCTTAGGTCTTGATATTTCATATTGTTAAGTGCTTGTAAAGTAGGTTTTGTGCGCTTCAATTTCTTCTGCATTGGCATACACAAGTTTAATTTTGGCTAGATCGCTTTTAACTCGAATAACCTTATGCTTAGCGCCATTTTGATCATCCGATGATTGCTCGGTACTAAATAAAGTGGATTGGCCACCGGTCATGGCTAAATATACTTGTGCGAGAATCTGTGCATCGAGCAGGGCGCCGTGTACGGTTCTAGCACTAGAGTCAATTTCAAAGCGTCGACATAAAGAGTCTAGGTTGTGTAGCGTACCTGGGCGTTGTTGTTTTGAAAGTACCAGTGAATCGATAATAGTGCAAGTATCTTCAATGCGCTCTTCGGAGCCAAATAGTTTGAGCTCATGATTTAAAAATCCTAAATCAAAGGGTGCGTTATGAATAACCAAAGTCGCACCTCTAATATAGTCCATAAACTCACTAACAACTTCTTCAAACTTTGGCTTTCCTGTTAAGAATTTGTCAGTAATGCCGTGAATTCGAACTGAATCACCGACATTACGCTCGGGCTGAATGTATTGGTGGTATTCATTATTTTCGGTAATTTCTCTATCAATGATTTCAGTGCAACCGATTTCAATAATACGATGGCCCTCTGAAGGCTCAATACCTGTGGTTTCCGTATCTAAAACAATTAGTCTTTCCATAAAATATTGTGCTCGTTAATTTTCGTGTAAAATTGATTGATTTTATCATAACTAAAAGTTAGAGAGTATTATGGCTAGAGTAACTGTTGAAGAGTGTTTAGATTTTGTAGATAATCGTTTTGAATTAGTATTAGTTGCTGCAAAACGCGCTCATCAGTTAAGCTCTGGTGGTTATAGATCAACTTTGGATGTCGGTAAAGACAAGCCAACTGTTGTTGCTTTGAGAGAAATTGAAGCGGGCCTTATTAATGCATCAATCTTGACAGAAGAGTATGCAATGGAAGAGGAGCTTTCTGCTCAACAAAAAGTTCAAGATGCTGAAACAGCTAAAGAAATTGAAGCAGAATTATCAGCAACGTCTGTTGACGAAGGCGTTGATGAAGTTACAGAAGTAGCTGGGGATTTCGAAACAAAGGATTAGGCGGTTTTCAAACCAAAGGATTGTTAATGGCGCTTTTGGCGTCATTTTTTTTATTTAAATTAATAGACTGTTATGTAAGTAATGAATAACTTTATTAAAATTGAAAATACTGAAATTCGTTTTCATGAAAATTGGCCGGATATCGATGTTAGTCTGGCTATGGCAGCTATTAATCTTGGTCGATCCTCGACCGAATTTCATTCATTGATGGAGCGAGTGAGTGCACAATTTGATTTGTCTTTTTTCGAACTGGAGGTTATGGTGTTATTAAGATCTTTTCCATATCCACATCGATTAACCCCATCTTCTTTATCAGAATCACTCATGGTTTCTTCAGGCGGACTAACCAAAGTACTAATTAAGTTAGAAAGTAAAAAATACATTGTAAGGGATGCCAATCCCATGGACAAAAGAAGTAAGATTGTAAGGCTTACTGGTGTAGGTGTTCAATTTATCGAGAAGAATTATTTATCAATTGAATATGCTTCTAAGCAGTTTTTTGAAACAAAACTTTCAAAGCGAGAGTTGAAATTATTGACCTCTCTATTGACAAAAATCCTCAAAGACTAGCTAATATTTTTTTAACCTTTCTAGAAACCTTTCTAGAAAGCTATATTAGAGAATAATGATAATTAAAATAAAATTGAATATCGAGGTATCATAATCTCTTAATAAATTATGATAACCTAATAAAACAAGAGGATAGATATGAGTAACAATACTAAAGATCAAAATACAATTAGCCGTAGAGACATGCTAAAAACCAGTGTAGCTTTAGCAGTTGCACCAATGTTTTTTACAAAGGGCGCTTTTGCAAAAGACTTTACTAACAATCCAGGCAATTCGTCTACCGTTACATTAGGTTTTAATGTGCCACAGACTGGTGCATACGCTGATGAAGGTGCTGATGAGTTACGAGCTTTTAAATTAGCAGTTAAGCATTTAAATGGAGAAGGCGATGGTGGCCTAATGAATACTATGAAGCCAATGAATTTAACTGGCAATGGTATTTTAGGCAAGAAAGTTACTTATGTAACTGGTGATACACAAACTAAATCAGATGCAGCTCGTGCTTCTGCTAAGCGTATGATTGAAAAAGACGGTGTTGTGATGTTCTCTGGTGGTTCTTCATCAGGTGTAGCAATTGCAGTACAAAGTTTAGCGCAAGAAGCTGGTGTTATTTTCATGGCTGGCCTAACTCACTCAAATGATACAACTGGTAAAGACAAGCGTCGTTACGGTTTCCGTCATTTCTTTAACGCAAAAATGACTGGTTCTGCATTAGGCCCTGTGCTTAAAGAAGAAATGGGTACAGAAAGAAATGCATACCATTTAACTTCTGACTACACATGGGGTTGGACACAAGAAGAGTCTATTAAAGAGACAACTGAAGGCTTGGGCTGGAATACAACTGCAACGGTTAGAACACCTGTAGGTGCTGGTGACTTCTCTCAGTTCATTACGCCAATTTTAAACTCAGGTGCTGATACGTTAATCCTTAACCATTACGGTAAAGATATGATTAACTCATTGACACAGTCAGTACAGTTTGGTTTACGTGATAAGTTAGTTAATGGCAAGCAATTTGAAATTATCGTACCTTTGTATTCTCGTCTAATGGCGCAGGGTGCTGGTGAAAATCTACAAGGTATCTTAGGTACAACTAACTGGGATTGGCAGTTGAAAGATGAAGGTTCTAAAGCTTTTGTCAAGTCATTCGGTACAGAATATGGCTTCCCACCTTCAATGGCGGCACATACTTGTTACGTACAAACATTGCTTTATGCAAATGCGTGTGAAAATGCAGGTACATTCTACCCACCTGAAGTTATTAGACAGCTAGAAGGTTTTAAATTTGATGGCATGGGTAATGGTGAAACAGAGTACCGTGCTGAAGATCATCAGTGTTTCAAAGATGTACTAGTGGTTCGTGGTAAGCAAAATCCAAGTTCTCAGTTTGACCTTCTAGATATTGTGAAAGAGGTTCCACGTGCTCAAGTTGAGTATGATGCATCAATCTTTGGTGGTAACTTAGGGCCATATATTGTATAAAGCTTTATACTTATAAAGCTAAATGCCAATTACAATGTATTTGTAGTTGGCATTTTTTTATGTGTATTGTAAAACTCTTCATATTCTCATAATATGATAATATGAAGAATTTTACGTTAATAATGGGAGTTTATTATGGACGCGATTTTAATACAATTGCTAAATGGTCTTGATAAGGGTGCAGCTTATGCGTTAATTGCACTTGGATTGACCTTGGTGTTTGGTACGCTTGGTGTGGTAAATTTTGCACATGGTGCACTGTTTATGTTGGGCGCATTTTGTGCAGTAACATTTCAGAAAATTTTAACCATCTCGGTTAAAGTTGTAGATCCAAGTATCACTTTTTTTACAGCTTATAAGGAGCAGCCATATTTGGAAATATGGTTTGGGGATGTGGGGCTCGCCATCATAGATTATGCGGTTCCGCTGTCAATCTTCATGGCGATACCGGTGATGTTGTTTATTGGACTGGCGATGGAGAGAGGTCTGATTAGACATTTCTATAAGCGCACCCATGCGGAGCAAATATTAGTTACTTTTGGTTTGGCTATTGTTATTCAAGAAGTGATTCGTCATTTCTTCGGCGCTAATCCAATACCGATGCCAGCTCCTGATATTGTTTCTAGTAGTGCAGCAGTTGGAGCCTGGTTAGGATTGAGTGAAAACTTGGTTTATCCGTGGTGGCGACTCATCTATTTATCTTTCTCATTATTAATTATTACTTCTGTTTTTGCTTTCTTACAGCTAACAACTTTCGGTATGGTCGTTAGAGCCGGTATGTTTGATCGACAAATGGTTGGTTTTTTAGGTATTAATGTGCAGCGAAAATTTACCATTGTGTTTGGCCTTGCGTCCGTTGTTGCAGGACTGGCAGGGGTTATGTATGCGCCAATTTTGCCACCTGATTATCATATGGGAATGGACTTCTTAGTGCTTTCCTTTGTGGTGGTGGTAGTTGGCGGTATGGGCTCTTTGCCAGGTGCTGTTGCAGCAGGTTTCTTATTAGGAATCTTGCAATCATTTGCTTCCATGACAGTAGTTAGTCAGTATTTGCCAGGCATTGATCAAGTAATTATTTATTTAGTTGCCGTGATTATTTTATTAACACGTCCTCGTGGTTTGATGGGACGTAAAGGCGTAATGGAGGATTAGATTATGCAAATTGAAAAAAAACGTAGCAATCTTTTTATTATGGCAATGTTCTCTATTGTTGTTTTGAGTATGCCAATATGGCTTGATCCTCTGGGCGCTAATTACCCAGACTTATTGCAAAAATTCGCTATTTTTGGTATTTTTGCGATTGGCTATAATATTTTATTTGGTTTAACTGGATATTTATCATTTGGTCATGCTATTTTCTTAGGTGTGGGCTCTTATACGGCTGTTTGGTCGTTTAAGTTATTAAGTATGAATGCGATTCCAGCTATTATTTTTGGAACGGTATTGGCAGGTATTATTGCTGCTCTGGTAGGGTATGTAAGCTTACGTAGATCGGGCATTTACTTTTCGATCTTAACATTGGCTTTTGCACAGATGTTTTACAATCTTGCTTATTCAGTCTTAACCCCACTTACCAATGGTGAAACTGGCCTAACAATTAGTTCTGATGATCCTAGGGTGCTTGATCGCTTGTTTAGTGATGTAGCTGCAGGAGGAGGGCTACCTTCTACCGAGGTATTTGGTATCTCGATGAGTGGCTATTCAGGGTTTTATTTCACTGCCGTGATACTTATCCTGGCATTTTTCATCTCTTTAAAGATATTTAACTCTCCTTTTGGGTTGAAGCTTAAGGCGATTAAATCTAACCAACATAGAATGAAATATACGGGCTATAACACGCGACCATACTTAATTACGGCCTTTGTTATTTCGGGTATGTTTGCAGGCTTGGCTGGTTCATTGATGGCAGTGACAGATCCATTAGCAGGTGCTGAAAGAATGCAGTGGACAGCTTCTGGTGAAGTAGTGCTAATGACTATCTTAGGCGGTGTTGGTACGTTATACGGACCATTGTTTGGCGTGGCGATTATTAAGTACTTAGAGAATATTTTTTCAGCAGTTAATGAAGCAGTATTACAAAGCTTCTTTGCCTTTATGCCACAGTGGCTAAATGACACAATGGTGGTTATTGTATCTCCATTTGTTGGTGAAGGTTGGCACTTAACGTTAGGACTCATGTTTATAGTGATTGTTATCTTCTTACCTGGTGGTGTTACAGAAGGCTTTCAAAAGCTTAAAGAAAAATTCAAAAAAAATGATGATCAGCAAAAATTAAAACAAGGAGATGAATAAAATGACGGACTCTGTTTTAAAAATTAGTAATGTTAATAAAAATTTTGGTGGCTTAAAGGCGCTAACTGATATTAATCTTAATATTGAAAAGGGAAAGGTGCATGCTATCATTGGGCCGAATGGCGCAGGTAAATCAACTTTGTTGAATGTTTGTATTGGCTTGTTAGCACCTGATACAGGTGAGGTATTGTTTGACAATCAAAACATTGTTGGTAAGCAAGCGCATGAGATCAATCAAATGGGCTTGGTGAGAGTTTTTCAAACACCAGAAATATTTACAGATCTTTCTTTACTAGAAAACGTCATGATTCCAGCATTAGCTAAGCGCGACGGTGCCTTTAAATTTAAGATTTTTCAAGATTTAGCCGACGAAAAAGATATTATGCAGGAGGCTAACGATGTATTAGCCAGTATCGGTATGCAAGATAAAATGGATAGTATGGCTGGTAGTATGTCACGAGGTGATAAGCGCAGACTAGAGCTTGCTATGTGCTTGATACAACATCCAAAATTATTATTATTGGATGAGCCAACTGCAGGTATGGCTCGGCATGATACTAATCAAACAATCGAACTATTGAAGAAAATTAAAGAGGGCGGTATGACTAAAATTATTATTGAGCATGATATGCATGTTGTGTTTAGTGTTGCTGACACAATCTCAGTGTTAGCAAGAGGGCAAATTATTGCAACAGGAACGCCAGAAGAGATTAAAAATAGTGCCCTCGTTAAAGAGGCTTATTTAGGTGGGGGTGATGATAATGAGTAATCAATTTAAAGCTGTTACTTCCAAAGGGTCAGACCGAGCATTTTTCTCTTGTTGGGACATGCACTCTTATTATGGTGAAAGCTATATTGTTCAAGGGGTTAGTTTTGATATTCGAGAAGGAGAGATTCTGGCATTGCTTGGAAGGAATGGCGCCGGAAAAACCTCAACCCTTAGATCAATTGCTCGCGCTACCGATCCTCAGGTGCATAAAGGAGAAATATGGTTGGATCACCAGCCTTTACACACCATGGAAGACTATCAAGTAGCGCAGCTAGGCGTTGCTTTAGTGCCAGAAGATCGTTGTATTATTGGCGGCTTAACCGTGGAAGAAAACCTTAAATTAGCTCAAATAGAAGGGCCGATTGGCTGGTCTATCGAGCGTATTTATGAGCACTTTCCTAGATTAGGAGAGAGAAAAAACCAGGACGGCATCACCCTTTCAGGTGGTGAACAGCAAATGTTGGCTGTGGCTAGGGCCTTAGCTCGTGACGTGAAGTTGTTATTACTTGATGAGCCATATGAAGGACTTGCACCGGTTATTGTGCATGAAATTGAGAAAATCTTAATTAGCATTAAAAAGTTAGGCATTACCACGATTATTGTTGAGCAAAATGCAGTTGCTGCTTTACGATTAGCGGATAGAGCGCTAATCTTAGATACTGGTAAGATTGTATTTGATGGCACCGCGCAAGAAGTTTTGGATAATGAAGAATTAAGACATCAGTATTTGGCTATTTAGCCGCCTAAACTTAACTTCAAAATTTGAAATTTATTGATATTATTTTAAGAAAAATCACACACAAACTATAAAAAATTATGGATATTTACCCAATTACAAAAACCGACAGAAAACCAAATTGCGACAGCTCTAAATATGAATTAATGTATGCTGATTCAATCAATAACTCAGATGAGTTTTGGGCTACCCAGGCCAAGGAGTTTTTGGATTGGGACAAGCAGTGGGATCAAGTGTCAAGTGTAGATTACACCAAGGGTCAAATAGAGTGGTTTAAAGGTGGTGAGCTCAATGTTGCTTATAATTGTATTGATAGGCATTTACCAAAGCGTGCAAAGCAAACTGCCATTATTTGGGAAGGTGATAATCCGGATGTTAGTCAGAAAGTTACGTATCAACAATTGCATGATGAAGTGGCCAAATTGGCTAACGGCTTGAAAAAAATTGGCGTTAACAAGGGTGATCGCGTGTGTATTTACATGCCTATGATTCTAGAGGCTTCTTATGCCATGCTAGCTTGCGCACGTATTGGCGCTATTCATTCAGTAGTATTCGGCGGATTTTCACCTGAGGCGCTTAAAGATAGAATCCTAGATTCTGAGTGTAAGGTAGTTATTACTGCAGATGAGGGTTTACGTGGCGGCAGGGCGACACCACTTAAGGCTAATGTTGACAAAGCTATTGAGCAATGTGATTGTATTAGTAAAGTAATTGTTGTTCAAAATACAAAGGGTGATATTGCTTGGACGGATCGTGATGTTTGGTATCACGACCTAGTGGCTGATGTTCCTAGTGAGTGTCCATGTGAATCGTTTGATGCAGAAACACCGCTATTCATTTTGTACACCTCTGGATCGACAGGTAAGCCTAAAGGTGTGCTACATACTTCTGGCGGCTATTTACTTTATGCGGCAATGACACACAAGTATGCGTTTGACTACCAAGAGGGTGATGTTTATTGGTGTACGGCAGATGTGGGCTGGGTAACAGGTCACTCTTACATTGTTTATGGTCCACTTGCTAATGGTGCAACGACACTCATGTTTGAAGGTGTGCCCACTTATCCTGATTGCGCTCGTTTTTGGCAAGTGATTGACAAACATCAAGTTAATATTTTTTATACAGCACCAACTGCGATTCGCTCACTGATGGGCGCTGGTAATGATTTTGTTAACACCACTAAGCGTGATAGTTTGCGTGTATTGGGTACGGTAGGCGAGCCAATTAATCCAGAAGCTTGGGAGTGGTATTACCATACAATTGGCAAAGGCAACTGCCCAGTGGTGGATACTTGGTGGCAAACTGAAACAGGTGGTCATATGATTCTACCATTGCCGTATGCAACACCACTTAAACCAGGATCTGCTAGTATGCCGTTTTTTGGTATTGAGCCGCAAGTAGTGAATGAAAAAGGTGAAATATTAGAAGGCGAGGCTGAAGGTATTTTGGTGTTTGCTAGATCTTGGCCAGGCCAAATACGTACATTGTACAATAACCATGATCGTTTTATGGAAGCCTACTTTTCAACTTTTCCAGGTAAGTATTTTGCTGGCGATGGTGTCAAGCGTGATAAGGATGGCTATTACTGGATTACTGGTAGAGTAGATGATGTGCTGAATATCTCAGGGCATCGACTAGGTACAGCAGAAGTTGAATCAGCACTAGTCTTACATGAAAGTGTTTCTGAGGCGGCAGTTGTAGGCTATGCACATGAGATCAAAGGTCAAGCGATTTACGCTTATGTATCAATTATGAGTGGTGTTAAGCCAACAGATGAGCTAAAAGCAGAGTTGGTAAAGTTGGTACGCTCTGAGATTGGGCCAATTGCGACTGTGGATAAAATTCAGTTTGCACCCAGCTTACCAAAAACACGCTCAGGAAAAATAATGCGTAGAATTCTACGTAAGATTGCTGACAATGATTATGATAATTTGGGTGATATCTCAACTCTGGCAGAGCCAGAAGTGGTGAAACACTTGATTAGTAACCGAATTGATTAGTTTTTAATTGGTGTAATCTTTAGCTTTTTTAAGCCTTTTTTAATTTTATCTTTAAAGCTAACTTCACATTGATTGTGATAGGTGCTTTGCATCTGTGAATCTAGAGAAACAATCTTACTGAATACTTTATTCTCAAGGTTCATGATATTTTGAATGTTCTTGCAGTAGTTGTTGATTTCTTCAGTTGTGTACGACACTAATGTTGCAACGCCGATTGCAGGTACGATCAATCCAGTAATTGCAATACCACTTGTTGTTTCTTTAAGTTCTTTAATGCGGGCAATATTATTAACAATGGTTGATTTGTTTTGAGTTTCAAAAATTTGCTCTAGATATTGAACCTTGTCAGCGGATAGGGTTAATTTTTGTTGAGTAGATTGTAATGAACCTTGAAGGGTTTTAACTTCATCTCTAGCATCACTCATTTGTGTGATCTCATTGTCCAGTACGTGAGTTTTGCTAGCGACTAATGATAATTTTTGTTCAGATATTTTAAGTGCTGAACGCGTCTTGATTAACTGATTGTTTAAATCTTCTAACGCTGAAACATTCGATTCTTTTTTATCTTTCTGACCATCACCTGCCAGAGCTGATAATTTTAGATTGTATTCTTGGGTGATTTCGCTAACATCTTGCTCAAGCTCAACGACTTTATTGTTGTAAAAAGTATAGGCTGCAATTAATGCAAATGCTAAAACAATGGTGCTAAATAGTGATTTGTTTTCCATGATAAGTTTTCAAATTATTGGCTGATTATAAGTGTCAATTATACGCTAAATTTATAACTATATAATAATATTATTATATTATAATATAACCTTATTTCAACCACTTAGCGGCCTGTTTGGCATAATAAGTAAGAATGGCATCACTGCCAGCACGCTTAAAGCAAAGTAATGTTTCTAACACCACTTTTTTCTCATCAATCCAGCCATTTTGGCTAGCTGCTTTAATTTGTGCATATTCACCACTAACGTGATAAGCGAATGTTGGCATGCCAAAGGTTTGCTTAATGCGATAAACAATATCTAAATAAGCTAGACCAGGTTTAATCATTACCATATCTGCACCTTCATCAATGTCTAGGCTAACTTCACGAATGGCTTCATCAGAGTTGGCTGGATCCATTTGATAAGTTTCTTTACTTGAGGTGCCTAAATTAGCAGCCGAACCAACTGCATCCCTAAACGGACCGTAATAACTAGAGGCGTATTTGGCGGCGTAAGCTAGGATATTGGTATGAATAAAGCCATCTTCTTCTAGTGCTTCACGAATAGCGCCAATGCGACCATCCATCATATCTGATGGGGCGACAATATCACTGCCTGCTTGAGCGTGAGAAAGTGCTTGCTTAACCAGCACCTCAATGGTCTCGTCATTCATAACGTAACCTTCATCATTGATTAAGCCATCTTGTCCATGAGTGGTGAATGGATCAAGTGCAACATCGGTAATCACTGCTAATTCTGGAGAGTTTTGTTTAAGTGCACGTACAGCACGCTGAGCTAAGCCATCTTCATTAAAGGCCTCTTCAGCGGTTAATGATTTTTTCTCTTCTGGCACAACGGGAAATAAAGCCACTGAACGAATGCCCAAATCAACCAGTTCTTTTGCTTCAATGATTAGTTGATCAATGCTTAAGCGTTCGATATCAGGCATTGATTCAATGGTTTCGCGCTTATTATTGCCTTCAACAACAAAGATAGGAAAAATTAAATCATCAGTTGTTAGTGTGTTTTCACGCATTAATTCACGGGTATACGCGTGTTTTCTCATACGACGTGGTCTATGGGTTAAAATTGCCATCTTAAAAATATTATTAAGTTAATTTACCGGATTATACAACAATGAGTCAAACAAGCGAAACCTTAACAAGTATGTCGAGCGTCAAAGAGGCGTTTATCCAACCTTTTCCTAATTCTAACAAGATTTATGTTGAGGGATCACGCGCTGATATGCAGGTGCCAATGCGTGAAATTACATTAACGGATACCATTGGCGAGTTGGCTGAAAAAAATGATCCAATTCATGTGTACGATACTTCGGGGGTTTATACTGATCCTGAAGTTACAATTGATTTGCGTAAAGGTTTATCTAATATCCGTGAAAACTGGATTAATGAACGTGCAGATACTGAAATGCTTGAAGGTATGAGTTCTGATTTTTCTAATGAGCGACTTGACAATGCGAAACTTGACGAATTACGTTTTGAATTTTTAAAGACACCAAGACGTGCAAAAGACGGCAAAAATGTCACTCAAATGCACTACGCTAGACAAGGCATTATCACCCCAGAAATGGAATACATCGCCATTCGTGAAAATTGTAAATGGCAAGATTACAAAGACCAAATCGGCCAGCATAAAGGTGAGAGTTTTGGTGCTGAAATTCCCGATGAAATTACTGCTGAATTTGTTCGTAGTGAAGTTGCACGTGGGCGCGCAGTAATTCCAGTCAATATTAACCATCCTGAAACCGAGCCGATGATTATTGGTCGTAATTTCATGGTAAAAATTAATGGCAACATTGGTAACTCAGCACTTGGTTCAAGCATCGAAGAAGAAGTTGACAAGATGGTTTGGGGTATACGCTGGGGTGCTGACACGATTATGGACCTTTCAACGGGTAAAAATATTCACGAAACGCGTGAATGGATTATTCGAAACTCACCAGTTCCAATTGGCACTGTACCAATTTATCAAGCACTAGAAAAGGTCAATGGTGTTGCTGAAGACTTAACTTGGGAAGTATTTAGAGATACCTTAATTGAGCAAGCTGAACAGGGTGTTGATTATTTCACTATTCATGCAGGCGTGCGTTTAAAGCATGTGCCGCTCACTATTGATCGTATTACTGGCATTGTTTCTCGCGGTGGCTCAATTATGGCTAAGTGGTGTTTAGCGCATCATACAGAGAGTTTCATTTATACGCATTTTGAAGATATCTGTAAAATCATGAAGCAATATGATATTACTTTCTCATTAGGTGATGGTCTGCGTCCTGGTTGTATTGCTGATGCCAATGATGCGGCACAATTTGGCGAGTTAGAGACGCTAGGTGAGCTTACTAAGATTGCCTGGAAGCACGACGTACAAACATTTATCGAAGGCCCTGGTCACGTACCAATGCAGATGATTAAAGAAAACATGGATAAGCAACTTGAAGAATGTGGCGAGGCGCCATTCTACACGTTAGGTCCGTTAACAACAGATATCGCTCCAGGTTATGATCACATTACCTCAGCGATTGGTGCAGCACAAATCGGCTGGTATGGTTGTGCGATGCTTTGTTACGTTACCCCAAAAGAACATTTAGGCCTACCGAATCAAGATGATGTTAAAGAAGGCATTATTGCTTACAAGATTGCCGCTCACGCTGCCGATTTGGCTAAAGGTCATCCAGGCGCACAGATTCGTGACAATGCATTAAGTAAAGCTCGTTTTGAGTTTAGATGGGAGGATCAATTTAATCTTGGATTAGACCCAGATACAGCGCGTAAATATCATGATGAAACTATGCCAAAGCAGGCAGCAAAGACCTCGCATTTTTGTTCAATGTGTGGCCCTAAGTTCTGTTCAATGAAAATCACCCAAGAGATAAAAACCATGGATGAAGAAGAGCTTGCTAAGATTGATTCTGTTGTTCAGCTTCAAATGGATCAAAAATCAGCTGAATTTTTAGCCAATGATAGTGAAATTTATCTAAAAAACAATAGCTAGCAAACACCGGGTGGACTCTCCTTGCTAAAGTAAATGCACCTTTTGCGAAATTTCTATTTTCTTAAATTCTTTTAAGCAACATTGTTTAGAGGGGTTGAGATTTTCACAGTTGCAGTAGTTGTTTTTGGTCTGAAGTACGACAAAACCCTTTAAAACAGAGCCTTTGTCGGCTTTTAGTGCTTCAATAAAGGCGTTTTCACTAATATTGAAGCAATAGCATAGTAATTTTTCGTCAATTTTTGTGTTGCAACAGCCCATTTGTTGTTCTCCTTAAATTTTTTTTCGTATAATTAAAGCTATTTTATTTATTTATTATATTTTATGAAACACATTTATTCTTTTTTTATTGCACTATTGTTGTCAACTTTTGTAATCGCAGGTGTACATCCTTCAATGCCTTGGGTAGAGGTTAATTACCCGCAAGATAAAGAAAAAAAATGGTGGGATGATGCCTGGTGGAAAGAGGGTCAACTTCCCACGCCTCAGAACTATAAAGTTTTCATGGAAGAGGTGACTTATATGGATGAGGATGTTGAAGTTGAGGCGTTTTTGTTTAAACCAGAGAAGCCTGGAAAGTATCCAGCCGTATTGTTCCAGCATGGTCGTAGAGGATTGGATAGTTGGACCCTGCCAAGAGTTAAACGCCTGGCGGCACGTGGATTTATTGTATTGGCACCCAATATGTTTGGAACTTATATGAAATCCCCATTCCCGATTGAACATGATTATATTTATGATCAGCACGTAGCTAAAGGTATAGACACTTTATTACAACGGGACGATATTAAAGGCGATAAAGTTTGTGCAGTATCGCACACACGTGGTGGCTATATGACGCTTAAGGCCTTAGTGACATATAACCAGCAAGATCAGAACGTGGCTTGCTACGTTTCTTATTATCCACATTGGCAAGATCCTAATGCCTCTGAAGCAAAACAGATTTATCAATATGCACCCGAGCTTAATGAGCTTAATGTGCCTACTTTAGTTTTTGTTGGTGAATATGATCAATACCAAAGAATTCGCCCAATTATGGCCGGTATGGAAGAGTTAAAAGGTAGGGGTGTTGATGCTGAACTGATTATTTATCCAGGCGTTGGCCGTGGATTTGAATTTAGACCAACACATGTAAGAACTTTTGCTGATGATTTAGCAGCGAAAGATGCCAATCAAAGAACTGCCGATTTCGTTAGAAAAAATTTAAATCAATAGTTATTTTTTTTGGTTTAGCAATAAGTTGATTTGATTGGTTAGATTGTTAACAGCGCCTTGTTTTGATTTAAAGTACTGATTGGCGTTTTTACCAAGCTGATCAGATTTTTTCTGATCAGTTAATAGCTGGATGATTTCTGTCAACAGCTGATCAGAATTTTGCACCTGAATTGCAGCTTGATTATTGAGTAGTTCAGAAGATATTTCGGCAAAATTAAACACGGTTGGACCAAAAATAATAGGCTTTGAAAGTGCTGCTGGTTCAAGCATATTGTGCCCACCTGTATCATTCAAGCTGCCACCCATAAAAACGATATCGCTAATTTCAAAATAGCTCATCATTTCGCCCATAGAGTCACCTAATAGAAATTGGGCGCTCGTGGTTGACTTTACTCTTGATCGACGAGCAATGGTTAAATTAGAATGGTTCACTAATTTTTCCACCTCATTAAAACGCTCCGGGTGTCTTGGAACAATAATTAAGAGTGCATCGATGTTATCTTGGTACTTTAGAAAACTATCGACAATCTGGCGCTCTTCACCTTCATGGGTGCTCGCAAACGTTACCACCAGTCTATCATTTGTAATTTTCTTAAGCGCATTGATAGTTAGTGTGTCAGCTTGGAGGTTTAGGTCAAATTTAATATTACCAGCATTAATTACTTTATCTTTTTGTGCGCCAAGAAGGATAAAACGATTGGCTGAGTTTTGGTTTTGTGTTGCAATAATGCTTAAATTATTAAGTGTTTCATTAACCAGGTTAGAGGCAAATTTTTGATATTTTTCAAGTGAGCGTTCAGACATTCTGGCATTGATCAAAATGCTTGGTATATGCTTTTGTTTTAAGGCGTGGATTAAATTAGGCCATATTTCAGTCTCCATCAAAATACATAAATCAGGCTTTATTTTATTAATGTAGCGTTTAACAATAAAGCCTAAGTCAAATGGAAAATACAAGTGTAGCACTTCGTTGCTATAGTGTTGTTTTAGTGCATCTGACCCTGTTGGCGTCGTGGTGCTAACCAAGATTCGATGGGCTGGATGTTGTTTAATCAGCGCATCAATTAAAGGGATTGATGCTCTAAATTCACCAACTGAGACGCAATGGATCCAGATAATAGGCACCGGTATTTCATTGATAAAGCCTAGTCGTTCAGAGATTCTTTTGCGATATGCTGGTGCTTTGATTGACTTAATAAATAAGCGAAAAAGCATGACTGGAAAAAGTAGATATACGATTAGGCTGTATAGGGCTTTATTCATTTATGATGGTATAATATTGTTCATTGTATTTTAGCGGTTTTTTATGAAATTTGTAGATTCTGCCAGTATTCGTGTTGAAGCTGGAAAGGGTGGTTCTGGTTGTTTGGGTTTTCGTCGAGAAAAATATATTCCAGATGGTGGTCCAGATGGTGGTGACGGCGGCGATGGCGGGCACATTTATTTTCGCGGACAAGAGGGTTTAAATACGCTAAGTGAGTTTCGCTTTAATCGTTTATATAGGGCTAAAAATGGCCAGCCTGGACAAGGGCAAAATAAGCGCGGTAAGTCAGCTGATCATTTAACCGTTGAGATTCCTCTAGGTACCAAAGTGTTCGATCTAGAAACAGATGAACTAATTGGTGAAATGACCGAACATGAGCAAATTATGTTGGTGGCTAAAGGTGGTTTTCATGGCTTAGGTAATACACGCTTTAAATCAAGTATTAACCGTGCACCTAGAAAAACCACACCCGGCTCTTTAGGTGAGGTGCGTGAAATTGGCCTAGAGATGAGTGTAATGGCTGACATTGGTTTGCTTGGTATGCCAAATGCTGGAAAATCAAGCTTGATTCGTCAAATTTCTAGTGCTCGTCCTAAAGTGGCAGATTATCCTTTTACAACTCTACATCCTTCTTTGGGCGTGGTGTCTTATTATGATGAACATATTGTCATGGCGGATATTCCCGGATTGATCGAAGATGCCAGCGAAGGTGTGGGCTTAGGTTTTGAATTTTTAAAGCACTTATCACGCTCTAAAGCCTTATTACATGTGGTGGATATTTTGCCAGCTGACGCCTCAGATCCAGCTAAAAACTTTCTTATTATCGAGAGTGAACTCAGAAAATATGACCCAGAACTAGCTGATAAGCCAAGATTGTTAGCCATTAATAAAATGGATTTATTGCCAGAAGATGACCGTGTTGAGATCGTTAAAGCCTTATTAACAGACATCAATTATCAAGGTGATTTTTATAACATTTCAGCATTGAATGGCTTAGGCTGTAAAGATTTGGTAGAAGGTCTATTTAAACTGGTTAAAGGTGAAGATGAGTAAGCAAAAATGGGTGGTTAAAATAGGCTCAGCCTTATTAACCAACGATGGAAAAGGCTTAGATATTAATGCAATTAGTGCTTGGGTTGAGCAAATTTCACAATTAAAAGCTAATGACATCGAGATCATTTTAGTGTCTAGTGGTGCTATTGCTGAAGGTATTAAACGTCTAGGCTGGAATTCTAGACCAGAAAATATCCATCAATTGCAAGCTGCTGCTGCTGTTGGTCAGATGGGGCTTGTGCAAACTTACGAGTCGTTATTTTCAACTCATGGAATTCATACTGCGCAAGTATTATTAACCCATGGTAATTTAGCGGATAGTGAGCAAAGTGATAATATTTCAGCCACACTTAAAGCGCTACTTGATCTTGATACTGTGCCTATTGTTAATGAAAATGATACCGTTGCTACAGAAGAAATAAAATTTGGTGATAATGATACATTAGCGGCACTAGTGGCTAATTTAGTTGGCGCTACTCAATTGGTTATTTTGACGGATCAGGGTGGTGTTTATGATGCCGATCCGAGGACAAATACAACTGCCAAACTGATTGAACGCATTCATGTTGAAGACGAAAAACTAACCAAAGTCGCTTCTAGATCGGGCGGATCTTTAGGCTCTGGTGGTATGTATACAAAAGTATTGGCAGCACAAACAGCTGCTAAATCAAATACCAATACTGTAATCGCTTCAGGGAGGGAAAATAATATTTTGACCAGGCTTGGCGCTGGTGAGCACGTAGGGACTTTAATACATTGTTAGCATATATCGGATTAGGGTCAAATCTTAACAATCCAAAACAACAAATTAAAACAGCAGTGATGGCCCTGCATAATACCAAAGACGTGGAAGTGGTTAATCTCTCTAGTTTGTATCAGTCTCCACCAGTAGATGACTCAAAACAACCTGACTATATTAATGCTGTGTGTGAGGTAAAAACACACTTAACCGCTTTAGAATTGTTATATGTTTGTCAAGATATTGAAACTAAGCAGCATCGGGTACGTGAAAAAAAATGGGGCGCTAGAACCATTGATTTAGATATTATTTTATACGGCGTACAGGTGGTAGTCTCAAAGCAATTAATCATTCCTCATCCGGAGATGATGAATAGGGCGTTTGTGCTAGTTCCATTGGCAGAGCTTGAAGATGATTTGAAAGTACCTGTATTGGGCCCTATACAAGATTTAATTTCAGAATTGGGAGAGTTTGAGCTAACTAAGCTATGACCTTATCAGAGTTAAAAATTTATAAATCTCAAGGCAAAAAAATCACTTGCTTGACGGCTTATGATGCTTCATTTTCCCAGTTATTTGACGAATGTGGTGTTGATACAATCTTAGTGGGCGATTCGCTTGGTAACGTCATACAAGGTGGCGAGAATACGTTAGCTGTGTCGATGGATGACATGATTTATCATACTAAGGCAGCTGCACAGGGTGTTAAGACTGCATTATTAATTGCCGACATGCCATATCAAAGTTATACCAATTCCCAACAAGCGTTAGACAATGCAAAATTATTAATTGCAGCAGGCGGTGAGATGGTGAAATTTGAAGGCGGCTCTGAACATAAAGACATCTTCCAAATTTTACAAGCCAATAATATTCCAGTTTGTGGACATTTGGGCTTGCAGCCACAATCTGTGATTGAGATGGGTGGTTATAAGGTTCAAGGCAAAGATGAGAAAGGCGCCCAGAAAATTATTGACGATGCATTGGCATTGGAATCTTGGGGTGTGGAGGTGCTTGTACTTGAGTGTGTTCCTGCTGAGCTAGCCAAGAAAATCTCACAAGCGCTGAGCATCCCTACCATTGGTATTGGTGCTGGTGTAGATTGTGATGGCCAGGTATTGGTAAGCTATGACATGCTTGGTATTACTCAAGGTGGAGCGCTTAAGTTTGTTAAAAACTTTTTGACTGAATCTGGAGATATTAAAACAGCCGTTAATAATTTTATCAGTGCGGTTAAGCAACAAGAATTCCCGAGCGATCAGCATAGTTATTAAAAGGCAACTCTAATGCATGTTTGTTCAAACAATCAACAAATTATTGATTTAATATCTCAATGGAAGGACAAAGGCGAAACTGTTGCTTTTGTGCCAACCATGGGTGGCCTGCACGATGGGCACTTATCATTAGTATCTAAGGCAGTACAAGTAGCAGATAGGGTGGTGGTGAGTATTTTTATTAACCCTACACAATTTTCTCAAAATGAAGATTTCGATAACTACCCTGAAACATTATCAGATGATTTAACCCTACTTGAAAATTATCCAGTAGATGTGGTTTTTACACCGACAGCAGAACAGATATACCCAAAAGGTTTGTCCAGTGATGTTAAGGCCGGTAGTCTGGCCCAAGGCTTGTGCGGTGGTACCCGTCCTGGGCACTTTGATGGTGTAGTGCAGGTCGTGCATCGATTGTTTGAAATTGTGACACCTACTGTGGCTATTTTTGGTCAAAAGGATTATCAGCAATTACTGGTGATTAAGCAAATGGTTGAAGCACAAGCATTGGCAGTCGAAATACTATCAGGCGCCATCATTCGAGAAAATGATGGGCTGGCAATGAGTACTAGAAACCAATACCTAGCCAAAGCGCAAAGACAGTTAGCCCCAGAGTTATACAAGCAACTAAGTATTTTAAAACAGCAAATTTTATCTGGTGATGATGTTATTAGTTCAACTAAACACACTCAAGAGGCGCTAGAAAAATACTTTAAAGTTGAGTATTTGTCAGTGCTAGATGCCAATACCCTTAAATCTATCACCGATAATACAGCTAAAATTACGATATTATGTGCGGTATTTTTAGGGTCAACTCGATTGATCGATAATATAATTTTTAACCAAGGATAGCCATGTTTGATATTACAGATGAAGCACAAGTTTACGTTGCAGATTTATTTTCCCAGCAAGATGATGCTGAATTAGGCCTTAAAGTTGATGTAGAAAGAGCGGGAACGCCAGCAGCAACTGTGTCGTTTAATTTTTGCCACCCTAAGGATCTAACACCAGGTTATGAAAAGTTTGAATACAAAGGCTTTCTAGCGTATGTTGATAAGGTTAACTTTCCATATTTAAAAGAATCTGAAGTTGCCCTGAAAGATGAGGGAACTGGTAAAAAACTAACTATTACAGCGCCAAATGCTAAAGGCGAAGAGCCGAAAGAAGATGCTTCACTAGAAGAGAAAATTCGTTATGTGCTAGCCTCTGATATCAGCCCAGGTCTAGCATCGCACGGTGGCTTTGTTGATTTAGTTGAAATCACCAAAGATATGGATGTAATTCTTAATTTTGGTGGCGGTTGTCAAGGTTGCTCTTCTGTTAAAGCTACGCTAGAGCAAGGCGTTGAGACACAATTGAGAACTCGCTTTCCAGAAATTAAATCAGTCCGAGATGTTACTGACCATACCAATACTGATAACGCATACATGTAAAACTGCTGATAGCCTGAGTTGTTCAGACAGAGTAAACTAATAGTATGATTATTAAAATAGACGCAAGCAGCCAAGAGCGAAGAGAAGCTAAAGCTGCACACGAATTATTTACGATTAATGCTATTCTTGTGCATGTTATTGGGTCATTGGGATTAATCAAGTTATTAAACACAAGTCTTAATATTGCCATAGGATTAACCATTGTAGTTTCTATGGCTATTATTTTATACACATATTTTCGTACTAAAAAAGCCAAGGTTGATGACGTATATTTGGTCTATATTCATTGGCAAATGTCGCTTAATCGCTACAAAATACTTATCTCGGCTTATGTGTTTTATTTTTTAATCACTTCACTAGGTATGGTGATTGGCGACAATAATGTCAGTAGCATGGACGGTACTAGTATTATTGAATCAATTCTCACGTTACTTGGCATTGTCCCTTTGTTTTTTGCAGTGTTGATTTCTGCAGTACTAGGGTCTGGTTCGATGTTCAATGCGGGTCGCGGCGAAGTTGATCAAAAAATCGCACAAAAATATCCTCAATGAATGAATTTGATCTAATTGAAAAATATTTCAATTGGAAGCAAGCAAACAAAATTGAATTATCTGTTGGCGATGATTGTGCATTAATCTCTATTGATGCTAATTATCAATTGGCTACCAGTGTTGATACTCTTATTGAAGGTGTTCATTTTCCACAAAAAACTTCTCCAGCAGATGTTGCCCATAAAGCCCTAGCGGTAAATTTAAGTGATTTGGCAGCAATGGGTGCCACGCCTAAATACTTCACTCTAGCATTAACACTACCTGAGTTTGATCAACACTGGCTTGAGCAGTTTTCCAGCTCACTTAGATCATTATCTGATGAATATAAAATTAATCTGGTGGGCGGTGATACTACCAAGGGTAAGCTTAGTATTACCATTAATGTGACTGGCACTATACCAAGTGGACAGGCATTGTTAAGATCTTCAGCCAAAGTTGGAGATGCTATCTTTGTTTCCAATACTATTGGAGATGCAGCACTTGCTTGGCAACAGATTCAACAAGGGGTTAACCCGAGTATGAAGTTGTTAAGGCAGTTTAATATGCCAAATCCACAAGTGAGCTTGGGTCAGGCTTTGCTTGGGGTTGCTAATGCGTGTATTGATATATCAGATGGCTTAGAGCAAGATCTTGGTCATATCCTTGATGGCTCTGACGTAGGTGCTAATATTAATTTAGCAGACATCCCACTTAGTCAAGAATTGAGTGATCATCTTGAAAAAACCAGCGACTGGTGCTTGCCACTGGCTGGTGGTGATGACTATCAATTGTGCTTTAGTGTGCCAGAAACACGCATTGATGATTTGAAAAAAATTGAGATCGATCTAGGAATTACACTGACCAAGATTGGTGTGATTACTAAAAATAAAAATTTAAAGATTGTGGGATTTGATAAGACTTGTCAGTCTTATCAGCATTTTTAGAGAGTCTCTAAAAATAAGAGAAATTAAACTTCTCTTTTCTCAGCAATGGTTTTACAATCGATACATTCATCTGCAGTAGGGCGAGCCTCAAGACGAACTAGTGCAATTTCAGCACCACAAGTTTTACAATAGCCGTAATCACCCATTTCAATCGTATGTAGTGTTTTGTCAATTTTGGCAATTAATTTACGCTCACGATCACGTGTTCTAAGTTCTAATGCAAACTCTTCTTCTAAAGTTGCACGATCATTAATATCAGCCACTTGCGTAGAGTCTTCTTGAATGTGATTGATAGTTGATTCAGCATCATCAACCAGTTGATCACGCCAAACGCCTAGCTTAGCTTTAAAATGATTGAGTTGCTCGGCACTCATGAATTCTTCATTCGCTTTTGGAGAGTAATTTGGAAGATTTTGATAGTCTGTCTGTGACATGATGTTGAGAATAAGTTAAAAAAAATATGTTTATACCTAAAGTGACTTAAAATAGCAATTTATTTTTCACTTATTTAATTATAAAGGTAGTTATGGCATTACAAGCATTAATTTTTGACGTTGATGGAACCCTCGCAAACACTGAAAGGGATGGGCATTTGGTTGCCTTTAATTTAGCCTTTAAAGAATTGGGCTTAGATTGGGTGTGGTCGAATGAGTTGTATCATAAATTATTGGATGTAACCGGTGGCCAACTTCGCATCAAACATTATGTCAATAATTATTTACCAGAATTTAAAACTGATGACCTAGATGCCTTTGCCTTGTCATTGCACCAACTTAAAACAAAAATTTATGTGCGCATCGTCGATGAAGGTGCTATGCCATTACGCCCTGGTGTAACGCGTTTATTTCAGGAGGCAAGAGAGGCAGGGTTGCGTATGGCAATTGCTACAACAACTACACCTGCTAATGTAGTTGCATTAATTAGTAATACATTGGGTGAAGAGGCACTTGGCTGGTTTGAGGTGATTGGTGCAGGCGATGTAGTGCCTAACCTTAAGCCTGCAGGCGATATTTATAGCTATGTGTTGGATCAAATGAATTTGAATGCATCTGAGTGTATTGCTTTTGAAGATTCTCGTAATGGTATTGTTTCAGCAACACACGCCAATCTTAAAACAATTATCACGGTTAACGAATATACCGACACGCATGATTTTACAGGTGCCATTGTTATTCTAAATAATCTGGGTGAGCAGGGCCAACCATTTGAGATGATTGAAGGCAATCCAACGGAGTCAACTTTTGTTGATGTTGCGTATTTACAGGAGCTACATGCACAACATTGTTAAGCTAGCTGACAACACACGTGTATATGATGTTGTTGACGTTACCCCTTTATCTAGAGCGTTTCAATTATCTAAACGCCTAGATAACAACGTCTATCTAAAGCGAGAAGATGAGTTGGCGATTCATGCATTTAAGCTTAGAGGTGCATATCAAAAAATATCCTCATTAACGCCCGATCAAGCGGCTAAAGGTGTTGTGGCCTCAAGTGCAGGAAATCACGCCCAAGGTGTGGCTTTATCTGCCAAAAAACTAGGTATTGAGTCAGTAATTGTTATGCCATTATCAACGCCAAAAATTAAAGTTAATGCGGTTGAGCAATTAGGTGGAAAAGTTATCCTGCATGGTGATGTATATGATGATGCATACCATTATGCCAAGCAGCTAGAGCAAGATCAAGATTTGGTATTTATTCATCCTTATGACGATATTGAAGTCATGTCCGGCCAAGCAACAGTTGCTAAAGAATTGTTAGAGCAGCTTTCAGGTATTGACAAAGTCTTTGTCCCAGTTGGCGGTGGTGGTTTGATTGCTGGAATGGCAACTTATATCAAACACTATGCACCAGAAATTAAAGTCATTGGTGTTGAGCCACAAGACTCTCCAACCCTATACGAAGCACTCAAACATAATGAGCGAGTAATTTTGCCTGAAGTGGGGCGCTTTGCTGATGGTGTAGCTGTTAAGCAAATTGGTGAAAAAACTTTTGAGATTGCTAGACAGGTGGTGGATGAAGTGATTCTCGTGAGTAATGATGAGATCTGTGCAGCTATTAAAGACATCTATGAGGATGTTCGCTCAATTGCTGAACCTGCTGGCGCACTTGCGACAGCGGGCATCAAAAAGTACGTTAAAACACATTCGCTTAAAAATGAAAACTTAATCTCTATTGTATCTGGTGCAAATGTTAATTTTGACAGATTACGCTACATTGCAGAGCGTGCAGACATTGGTGAACATGTTGAGGCGATCATCGCAGTTACTATTGACGAAAGACCAGGTAGCTTTTTAAGATTTTGTCAAATGCTTGAAAATCATTCTATCACTGAATTTAATTACCGCTATGGCTCAGATACTCAAGCGCGTATTTTTGTGGGCGTGTCACTAAGCAACGGCTTAGCTGAAAAGAAGCAATTGCTCGACACCTTGTCAGAGTCATTTGATGTACTTGACATGTCCGACAACTCCATTGCTAAAACGCACATCCGCTATATGGTGGGCGGTCGCAGTAGTTGCGACGACGAAGTTCTGTATCGATTTGAATTCCCAGAGCGCCCAGGCGCTTTGTTAAACTTTTTGAAAAAGGTTGGTGATAAATGGAACATTACTTTGTTCCATTATCGCAATCATGGCGCTGATTTCGGTCGTGTATTGATTGGCTTGCAGGCATCAGGCGTTACTGAACTTGAGAAGAATTTTGATGAGCTTGGATATTTTTATCAAAATGAAACAGATAATAAAGCCTATCAATACTTCCTTTAGAGAGGCGTCAAAGCAAGATTTAACGCAAATACTAGCGATAGAAAATCGTGCGTACGAGCACCCTTGGAATGAGCAAAAGTTCATCGACTCGTTTGATAATAACAATAGTAAAATTCAGCTAATACTGCTTAATGAGACTATTGTAGGGTACTTACTAAGCTTACAATCCATTGAGTTTATCGATATATTAAACATTTGCATTGATCCTGATTTTCAACGCCAGGGCTTAGCCAAGCAATTGTTAAATCATTTAGTATCCTGCCAGCAGGGTGGTGCGATTAACGCCATTCTTTTAGAGGTTAGAAAATCCAATGCTGTTGCGATTAATTTTTATCTAAATTATGGCTTTAAGCTGATTGATACGCGCAAAAAATATTACTCAAACGGTGAGGATGCTAAAATACTCAATTTACAAATAATGTAGTTATGTCACAAAAAACCAAGATTATTTACACGCTGACCGATGAAGCACCAGCATTGGCAACTTATTCATTATTACCAATTATTAAAGCATTTACAAGTGCGGCTGATATTACCGTTGAGACGCGTGATATATCCCTAGCAGCTCGCGTAATTGCGAATTTTTCTGACAGGTTAACCGCAGAGCAAGTGGTGGGCGATGCATTAACTGATCTAGGTGAAATTGCAACTTCAGCAGATGCCAACATTATCAAACTACCCAATGTAAGTGCTTCTGTTCCACAGCTAGAGTCTGTTATTTCTGAACTTCAAGCGCACGGCTATAATATTCCAAATTACCCTTCTAACCCTAAAAGTGATGAAGACAAAGCGATTAAAGCTACTTTTTCTAAGGTATTAGGAAGTGCGGTAAATCCTGTTTTACGTGAAGGAAATTCTGATCGCCGTGCACCACCGTCAGTTAAAAGTTACGCTAGAAAAAACCCGCATGCAATGGGGGTTTGGTCTTCTGAATCTAAAACGCTTGTATCTAGTATGTCTGAAGGTGATTTTTACGGCTCGGAAAAATCATTAACCCTTGTTGATGCAACTCAATTCAGCATTCAATTTGAAGGAATTGATGGCTCTATTGAAGAGTTGAAGTCTTTAGACTCTCTGCAAGCCGGAGAAATTATTGACACTGCAGTAATGAGTCACTCATTATTGAGAGATTTTTTAGAAAAATCCATTATCGTTGCAAAAGAAAAAGAGATTTTATTTTCTGTGCACATGAAAGCCACCATGATGAAAGTCTCTGACCCTATTATTTTTGGCCAGGCAGTTAGCGTCTTCTTTGAAGATGTGTTTCACAAGCATGCGGTGGTTTTTGAAGAGCTAGGCATTAACGCAAATAACGGTTTAGGCGATGTTCTAAACAAAATTAAAAACTTAGATGCCAGCAAAAAAGCTGAAATTGAAGCAGACATTCAGGCGGTTTACATTAAACAGCCCGATGTAGCTATGGTTGATTCTGATAAAGGTATTACCAATTTAAATGTACCTAGTGATGTGATTATTGATGCATCAATGCCGGCCATGATTAGGGCATCAGGCCAAATGTGGAATAAGTATGGTCAACAGCAAGATACCATGGCTGTGATTCCTGATCGTTGTTATGCTGGTGTATTTAAAGAAACCATCAGCTTTTGTAAAGAGTATGGCGCATTTGATCCTGCCACCATGGGCTCTGTTCCAAATGTTGGTTTGATGGCTCAAAAAGCACAAGAGTACGGCTCTCACGACAAAACATTCCAGCTATCAGCACCAGGTACTGTGCGTGTTATTACTGAAAATGGCCATGTACTACTTGAACAACCTGTAGAGGCTGATGATGTTTTCCGCATGTGCCAGGTTAAGGATGCCCCAATTAAAAACTGGGTGGAGCTAGCTGTGAAACGCGCTAGAGCGACCAGTTTGCCAACTATATTTTGGCTAGATGAGAATCGTTCACACGATGCCCAAATGATTATAAAGGTTAATGAATATTTATTAAATCACAACACCACAGATCTTGATATTCAAATTATGTCGCCTGAAGAGGCTACTAGGTTTACATTGCAACAAGTAAAACAAGGTAATGATGTCATTTCAGTAACTGGTAATGTGCTGCGAGATTATTTAACAGATTTATTTCCAATATTAGAATTGGGAACATCGGCAAAAATGCTTTCAATTGTGCCGTTGATGAATGGTGGTGGCTTGTTTGAAACGGGTGCAGGTGGCTCAGCGCCTAAACATGTTCAGCAATTAATTTCTGAAAATCACTTACGTTGGGATTCTTTAGGTGAATTTTTAGCCCTAGTTGTGTCGCTAGAGCATTTGGCGACAACTTTTGATGTGCCTAAAGCTCAAGTGCTAGCAACTACACTAGATACAGCAACAGCCATGTTTTTGGATAATGATAAATCACCATCACGAAAAGTTAGTGAACTCGATACTCGTGGTAGTCATTTTTATTTGGCATTATATTGGGCGCAAGCATTAGCTGAGCAATCAGAAGATACTGATTTGAAATCACAGTTTGCACCGATAGCCAAGGCATTATCTACGAATGAAGCTGACATCGTTTCTGAGCTAAATAGCATTCAAGGTCAAGCTGCTGAATTAGGTGGCTATTATCAGCCTAATTCAGAGCTTGTGGCTAAGGCGATGCGCCCAAGTGCGACATTAAATTCAATCATTACATCTATATTGTAATATTACAATCTACTGATAGTCTTGCAGGAAGCTAGGGGTGGCGTATTATGGTTCGGAAGTAGATATAAATAATTTACTTATTTAACTATATAATTAAATAAAATCTTAGAGGAAATAAAATGAAAAACACAACAAAAATCGTAGCAATCGCTGCAGTAGTAGCTTCAGTATCAGCATCAGCGTTCTTCGGTGGCAATAGTGGCAACAACAACCCTTGGGGTAATTCAAACAGCATGTCTAACTGGGGTCCTATGAACGGTGGTTCTAACATGGGTCCTATGAACTCAGGTTCTAACATGGGTCCATTTACTGGTGGACAAAACATGGGCCCTTTCAACGGTGGTTCTAACATGGGTCCTTTCAATGGCGCTCAAAACATGGGTCCATTCGCGAACAACAACAATATGAACAACGATTCAGACTGGGGCTTCCATTACAACAACAAGAACGCTACTAAGAACACTTCTAATGCTACTGCTGATGGTAATTATGCCGGTGTTGCTTCTGCAACAGCTAAAGGTGTTGCTGATGCATACGCTAAGGGTATGGCTGATGGTTTTGCCAAGGGTATTGCTGATGCATACGCTAAAGGTTTTGCAGATGCTAAAGCCTCAGCTGCAGGCGATAGCAGAGATGCGAAATAATAGTTAATTAACTAACTATTAAGCTAAAAAAAACCAGCCTTCGGGCTGGTTTTTTTTCGTCCATCGAAAATAGTTAAATAATGAATACATATATATGTATTCAAAATAACATTAATTATTCATTTTAAATAATTGCCAAATTTATCGATATTTAGTTGTATTTTTAAGTCAACTATCACTTTCATTGGCTCAAAAGCCGTATTTTCACTGTTAAATCGATGGGTTATTGCTTAATAATGGCTTTATATTCATTTTATTTATAATTATTTTATGGCTGTAGATACTGATACTAAAGCATTTGTCTTAATTTATCATAATTTATATTAGAATATCATTGACTTCTAATATAGTTGTTGTATAATACACCCCATGCAGAACATAAGTTCAGCAACTTAAAACAACCTCAATAATGAGGTTGTTAAAAAATTTAA
>Ga0209035_10000037_pt1 | contig 48023 bp, 39 predicted proteins | sample MarorgKNORR_S2LV_6_FD_188220 | JGI IMG/M metagenome (GOLD analysis project Ga0209035, IMG submission 188220) | Marine microbial communities from the Southern Atlantic Ocean, analyzing organic carbon cycling - AAIW_A/KNORR_S2/LV (SPAdes) (version 2) | ecosystem: Environmental > Aquatic > Marine... | reverse complement strand
TGTTATACAATCATCCTTCACTTTACCACCATAAGCCAAAGGCCACGCCATGTGCCTACAAAGAGCGTCAGTTGCAAAAACTTGGGAATCTTCTCGAACTACCATAATACTTCGGAGACCTATCCGACGCATCTTTTTCTGTCCATCTTTAAGCTTACTAATTTTGATTATAGGGTGCCACGAATTATCTTCTAGGTGTGAATTCATAGTAATTCATGACATATCAATGCATTTGAATGTCTGTAATTAAAAAACATCTATTCGAATTATTTGAGGTTTGTTAATCCGCCATCAACTGGTATGACATCTCCGGTCATCCAATCCGGTGCATCTTTAATCAGCCATTCTGCAACAGAAGCAATATCATCAGCATTTCCAATACTACCAACTGGATGCATATTTTCACTAATTGTTCGACTTTGTTCATTAGCTAATAAGTGAGCAGAGAGGGGGGTATCTACTAAACCAGGTGAAATGACATTGATCCGAATACCACGCTTAGCGTAATCTGCTGCTGCAGCACGAGCTAACCCCTCAACACCTGCTTTTGCTGCAGATATTGCGGCGTGATTGGGCATACCTAGTGATGCTGCTGCTGATGAGAAAAGTACTATTCTCCCACCATTCCCCCTCATCATTATTTTTGCAGTTGCACGAATAACGTTGAAAGAGGTGAAAAGATTCTGAGTTATAGTATCTGAAAATTGCTCAGGACTAGTCGCATGTAGTGGGCGAAGAAAAATTGAACCTACACAATTTACTACAGCGTCTAATGAACCATAAGTCTTACTAATTTCGACAGCCTTTGATTGAACTTGATCTGCATCTGTTGCATCTAAAACAATTGCTTCAATAGAACCATGATTTGAAATTTCATTCATTTTCTCAATATTTCTGGCACTAATAATGACTTTCCATCCATTATTAGACATACGTTTAGCAATATGCGATCCTATTCCGCCAGAGCCACCTATAATCCATACTACTTTTTGTTCTGAGTTTAACATATTTACACCTTTAATTGATTTATTTTATTATCCAAATTGAGACCAGTTCTAAATTCTTCCAAGTAAGGCCCCATTGATTCGATTAATTTGACATTAGGATGTGTTCTAAGAACTAAACCATCTAGATACATCAAAGCCCGGATAATCGGAAAGGCTTCTTCACCGAAATCTGCTCCTGCTTTTTCGACAGCAGCCTGTACGGTCTGCATCATTATTCGTGTCAAACTTTTTTCACCTACAGTCTGATTCTCAAAATCTTCATAAATCTCATTCATTTTTTTATAATATGAATCGAGGTTTTTAGAATTTAAAGGAGAATCTGAGAGCCCTAGTAATGAATCAAAAGCCTCCTGGAAATTATTAGCAGATAATTGTTCAAAGAATTGAAATAGTGACAAGTTAACTTTGGAAGGAGCATGGCAAATTGCTCCATTATCGATAAATACAAACTTATCATCATTATCAATGATACAGTTACCAGGATGTAAGTCCCCATGGAATGTACCGATTCCAAAAAGAAAAGCCCCGTGTATCCTGAATAATTGTAGTAATGTATCCCAACTAAGTGATTTTTCTTCGATACCTTCTTCGAGAGATTTCCCCTCAATAAATTCAGAAACTAGGACGTCTTGATTCGATAATTCAGGCCAATATTTTGGGAACCTTAACCTCTCCATTGAGAAATTTTGAGAAATTTTATTTTTTATTTCCTCTAATTCTTGAGCACCTTTAATCTCATTGCGTAAATCTAATTCTCTAGTAGTATAATCTGCAACGTGATTCAATAATGCGACTGGATTACCTACTCTTCGAAGTTTTCTATTAAAAAATAAGAATATACTGAGCCATCTTCGCATTCGCTCTACATCTCTTCGAAATTCTTTTGAGTTCTGACTTTTGATGATTTTTACAACCACTTCTTCGCCCGTCTTTAATTTTGCTCGATGTACTTGGCCTACGGATGCAGCGGCTAATGGTGTTCTCTCGATTTTTTCAAAGGCATCAAAAAAACCTACAGGAGCGCGCAACTCTAAGTTAGCAAATACATCTTCAGACGGTATACTTGCTGCATGTTGGTAAAGCTGTTGAAGCTGCCTACATTTCTCAACGCCAATTAAATCAGATCTAAGAGCAAAGATTTGCGCTAGTTTAACTGAAAGTAAACCTTGTTCTTGAATCCAAACTAAATCTGCGGGTTTCTTTTTCAAGATTTCCCGCATAAAAAATAAGAATGTCAGTAACCTCACAGCCTGTTCTAAACATTAACTCATATAATGGGTCGTATAAAACCACAAATAAAAAAACTCATTGATTAAAAAATATAATCAAAGAGTGAGATTGATTTATAAATCCATTATTATTTCATATCGACTATGAAAACTAGAATCTTCATCGCCTAATATTCGATTGATTTGAATACTATCTCGACCTTGGTATCTAGACATTATTGCACCTTCAATAATACCATCATCTAAAGCCCACAATGGAAGTTTATCTGCAGAATTTTTCTGTTCTAATTTAACTTCAATATGGAACACTGGGTCGATATCATAACTTAATTGTCCTAACCCAGAATGTTCCCACCAATCCATTATTTCGTTGAGATATTCAACATCACCTTTGATTTCTTTCATCGAAAATGTTAATTCTTCCCCAATTCTAATACCAACTTGCCTCAGTAACGTTTCAATATCTATCCCAAAGGCAGCGAGACTTTGTACACCACCTGTTTCTAATTTTTTTCTGGCTTGATTAATTTCTGTCCCTGCAGACAAAATAGATACTGGATCAAAGGGTGTATCTTCAGTAGGTAAATCATGATTAACATCGAGTATTTCGCTTATACGTTCTAAAAATGAACCACTTTCAAAGGTAAGTTTTAGAGGATCAACTATTCTATTTTCTGTAAATCTTTTAGAGGCAGAATCAAGAAGTATCCCTTCTGTCCATATTGATTCAACTAGGTTTGCCCAAGAACTTGAAAAATCCGGAGATTCAATAACTAAGGCAGCATCTTCTTTTCCTCGACCAACTGGATTTTCTTCCATATTGAGATACTGAATCGTTTCTAAATTATCCATTAGTGCACCCTGAGCTTCTAAATTATCAGTATGTCGAACTTCGATTCTATCATCTAAATCATTATAAAAACGCAATGTTCGACGATCTAATTGCCCTATTACTCGAATATTTATTCCTCTATTTGCAGCGTTATTAAGTGCAGTGATTGCAGGACTTCGACAAAGATGTAAAATACCAAATTTACCTAATAATAAAATTAGATTATTTTGAGAATCATCAGCCATTTTCTCTATTCTTTTCATAATATGAGTTCGTTCTTTCAACACTGCAAATTTTGGATTGAGGTGTGTATTTTCTTCCTCTTTATCGCTAAATTTTAAAGAATTAGGATTCTCTTTGACCTCTTCAAATGCCTGTTCTATTCTCTGAAGTTGTAATTTCCTAATACCAATTAGATGTTCTACTGCTTCTCCTATAGGGGGGCAGGAGAATCTCATAGGCCTATCAGCAGTTGTCTTTACTAATCCAATTGCTTGTAATTTTTCTAACGAATTATATGCATCAAGGCGAGTAGTTTCTAACTCCTTGGCTAATTCACTGGCTTTCAGATTAGATTTAGATGAAAGTACAATTACAGCTTTTATCTCCCTATCATTAAGTCCTGAATCACTGAGTATAGTTTCCCAACTCATTTCAAATCTCCCCTTTCTGTAACGTCACTCATAGCTGCAAGAATTTTAGCTACATGATTACGAGGTCGGAATAGCCAATCATATACATAATGAATTTCTCTATCTGGACCGACAACAAAAGAAGATTTAGCAGGGAATTGCCCGAGGTACATTGGAACTCCAAATAGATCTGCAACTTTCCTTTCAGGATCCGACAATAAAGGAAAGGGTAACCCTAATTCATCTTTGAATTCTCTATGATCTGAAGTAGAATCTTGGCTTATACCAATTACTTCAACTGGTGGAGTTAAAGATCGGAATAAGTCATATTGTTCTTTGAAACTTAAACATCCTCTCTTACAAGTTGGTGAACCATCTTTAGCATAAAAAAATACGACTTTCCAACTTCCATCAAGATCGGAGAATTGAAACTCTTTTTCATTACTATCCAGCAGTGTAAAATCAGGCGCTAGGTCTCCTACTCTATTACTCATGTACTATCCTCCGAAGGTTGGCTCAAATACTTACTCAATATCAAGAAGATGCCCCATTCGCTCTATTTTAGTATTAAGGTAGTTTCTATTTGATGCACAAATACCACTGATATGTGTTACTCGATCTGATACTGTAATCCCATTATTTCTTAGACCTTCTACTTTTAATGGATTATTAGTCATCAATCTTACTTTCGTAACACCCATCTTTTTCAACATTTTAGCCGCAATTTTGTAATCACGGGCGTCAGCAGGAAAACCAAGGGCGAGATTCGCATCCAATGTATCATAACCTAAATCTTGTAAAGCATATGCTTGAATTTTAGCTTCAAGTCCAATACCTCTTCCCTCTTGTCTAAGGTAAATTATTGCACCAGCTCCCTCTTGTTGGATTAACTCCATTGATTTCTTAAGTTGAGGGCCACAATCACATTTGAGTGAACCAAAAGCATCTCCAGTGAGACATTCAGAATGAATCCTAACAAGTGGGTTATCGGAATCAGAGAATCCTTCGACATAGAGTAACGAGTGTTCAAATCCTTGTTCATCTGTTGTTACTGAAATTCGGAAGTTACCACTCTCGGTAGGGAGATGAGCATCCGAATCAATATCTCTAGGGTTCAACGGCTTTCTAGACTGTATAGTCATAGGCACGCCTTGCCTTATTTACTTATGAATGACTGTTTGTTTTAAGCACTTAATTCAAGTAATTATTGTTAATTATAATTAAACTTAATTTCAGTAAGAAAACACTTGGTTATATGCTAGTTGTATAGTGAAAGACTATGATGGACGGGTTTTTTGCATCAAGTAATCTTTCTGATTCTCGTATTCGTACAATGAATGAACATGATATAAATCCTAATGGGAAGTTCATTTTGTATTGGATGACATCGTGTAGAAGATTCAACTATAATGCTTCATTACAACATGCTATATCTCTATCAAAGGCTATCAGTAAACCTATTTTAGTAGTAGAAGCTATATCTGTAACGCATAAATTTTCTAATGATAGGTTTCTTTCTTTCATGGTTCAAGGTATGATGAATAACATTAGAGATTACAACGATAATGGTCTGACTTATTTACCCTGGGTAGAGATTAGAGATAAACCTGGGAGTAGAATGTTATATTCTCTGTCTAAATATTCAAGTTGCGTTATTTTAGATGATTTCCCTACTTACACACCTAGTAAAATTCTTAATGCAGCGGCAAGAACTCTCAAAGTACGTGTTGATGCCGTAGATTCCAATGGAATACTTCCGATGAAATGGGCTGAAAAAGAATTTACAACAGCGTATTCTTTTAGAAGAAATATGCAAAAGAATTTATTGGATGCATTACAAACTATACCAGATAAAAATCCAATGATTGATTCAAATGAAAATTTGACGGTGAGTCCTGATATCATGAAATTAATTGAGAAAGAAATTGGGTTTAAATCAACTCCTCTAGAATGGCTTTGGAGAGTGGCAGAAGGAGGAGAAGTAGGGAATAATGCAATGGCTGAATTCCCGATCGATCATAGTGTCCCAGTAGTTCAAGAAACGTCTGGAGGAATTGATCAAGCAAGGATTCGCCTACAAAAATTCTTGAATTATAAGCTTAAAAAATATGATACAGACAGAAATAATCCAGATCAGCCAGCAGTAAGTGGCCTTTCCCCTTGGTTACATTTTGGTCATATATCATCATTTGAAATAATTGAAAATGTCTTTCATCGAGAAAATTGGAGCCCTGATTCGCTGAATCATGAAGACACAGGTAAAGGTACAAGAAGCGGATGGTGGGGTACTTCTGAAGCTGCCTCATCATTTTTAGATCAAATTATAACATGGAGAGAATTAGGATTTAATTTTGCCTATAATAGACCAGATTATGCATCTATTGAGACAATTCCAAATTGGGCAAAGATATCGATGTCAGAACATCTAAAAGATGATCGATTAATATATACTCTTGATGAATTAGAACAAGCAGAGACTCATGATGAGATATGGAATGCAGCTCAAAGAGAATTACTAAGGACAGGACAAATGCATAATTACATGAGAATGTTATGGGGTAAGAAAATATTAGAATGGTCCCCTGATCCAGAAACTGCAGCAGAAAGAATGATTTATATCAATGATAAATGGGCATTAGATGGGAGAGATCCAAACTCGTACACGGGAATATTTTGGGTTCTCGGAAGGCACGATAGAGCATGGGGTCCTGAAAGGCCTATATTTGGAAAAGTTCGATATATGTCTTCTGAGTCTGCTATGAGAAAACTAAAATTGAAGAATTATCTGGAAAGATATGCCAAAGATGAAACACTAACATTAGCTAAATTTGGGTGAAAAAATGGAAAATTACAAACATGAAACTGTTGTTAATGCAGATATTGAAACTACATTTGCTTGGTTCGAACATGAAGGATCATTCAGAAGGCTAATGCCTCCATGGGAAGTAGCCCAAGAGGTTAGAGCCGATGATTCTCTAGATGTGGGCTCTCAGAGAGTCTTCAAGTTCCCAGCACCTGGAGCGCCTTTCATTAATTTGAAATGGGTTGCAGAACATACAGGATATGATAAACCAAATTATTTTGCAGATACAATGATCAAGGGACCTTTTTGGAAATGGGATCATGACCATTATTTTAAAGAAGAAAATGGGGTAACTACAGTAGTTGATGATGTGACATATAGTGTGCCATTTGGGCCATTAGGAATGCTAGTTGACAAGATACTTGGTGGATCCTTAGTTAAAGGGCGCATTTCTTCGATGTTCAGAGCAAGAGAATTTCGTCTTAAGAGAGATTTAGATAATCATGCTAAATTTCAAAATATATCTAGAAAGAAAATTTTAATCGCAGGATCTTCTGGATTAATTGGTACTCAATTAGTTGCATTCCTAGATACTGGTGATCATGAAGTTTGGAGACTAGTTAGGAGAGAATCTGATCCTAATAAAAATGAAATAACTTGGAATCCCAGTAAAGGTGAAATTAATGCTAAAGAATTAGAGGGATTCGATATAGTAATCCATCTAGGTGGAGTAGGAATTGGCGATAAAAGATGGAGTAAAAAAAGAAAAGCTGCAATCAAAGATAGTCGGATAAAAAGTACTGAATTACTAAGTAAAACATTAGCAAGTCTTGAAGACAAACCTGATTTATTTATGTTAGGAAGTGCAATTGGATACTATGGAAATCGAGGAGATGAAGAATTAGATGAAAGTAGTAGTTGCGGAGAAGAGGGGTATTTCTTGAGTGACGTTTGTAGCCAATGGGAGGGGAGCGCAGACCCCGCCAAAGAAGTAGGGATTAGAACTGTTCATCTTAGGACAGGAATTGTAATTTCGGCAGTTGGTGGGGCACTAGGTAAGATGTTATTACCCGCGAAAATGGGCGGAGGAGGTCCAATAGGTAGTGGGAAGCAATGGATGTCATGGATTTCAATGGATGACCAAATATATTCTATGTATCATCTAATGATGAGTGAAGGAACATCAGGAGAATACAACCTTACTGCGCCTAACCCAGTAAGGCAAAAGCAATTTGCCAAAACTCTAGGCAAAGTATTGAGAAGACCTGCGTTTGCACCTCTTCCTGCGTTTATGATGAAGATTATGTTCGGTGAAATGGGTGTAAGATTAACTTTAGATAGCTTGAAAGTATTACCTAAAAATTTACAAGAATCAGGTTATGAGTTTATTCATGAAAATCTTGAAGACGCATTAGCGGATTCATTAGGTAAGTGGAGATAACTAATGGCAGACTCTCATGCTTATTTATTAGATACTAAATTTCCAGATTTTAGTATTTATGATGATGAAGAAAATCTAGTATCTAATAATGAGATTCTTGGAAAATGGACTGTTATATTTTTTTACCCTAAAGATGAGTCACCAGGATGTACACTACAATCTTGCTCATTTAGAGATCGATTTGAAGATTTTGATAAAGAAGGGATTTTACTTTATGGGGTATCTTCAGATTCAATCCCTTCACATAAAAGATTCAAAAAAAGATATAATCTACAATATCCTCTATTGAGTGATAAAGACAATGCAGTTTCTAAAGCATTGAAATTGAAAAAAAACTTTGGTATACTAAATGCTAGAGTAACTTTTGTGATTAATCCTAAAGGAGTAATTACCTATACTCATACTAGTCAACTTGGAGTAACTGGACATGTAAATAAGGCATTAAAGGCTATTAAATCAAGAAGTATGGCGTAATAGAAAACAATTAAGTTCTACATTATTAGTATCTTTCATCGAATCAGTTGAAGTAGTATGGGCATCGCGAGGAGGAATATGGCTCAAGGAACAGTCAAGTGGTTTAATCAGAAAAAAGGGTTCGGATTTATCGAACAAGAAGATGGAGAGGATTTATTCGTCCATCATACTCAAGTGGAAGGCGTCATCGAAGATGGCGATTCCGTTGAGTTCGAAGTTGGCGAAGGTCCTAAGGGACCTAATGCTATCAACGTCTCAAAATCAGAGTGAAAACTCGATCTAATTAATTAGATTTCAGCATAGTAGTCTACGACTGCTTCTTCAATGTCTTGGCCTACACGACTCTCATCGATAGTGAGTGTTTTACCATTACGGCGTAGAGGTTCACCTCCAACTAGAACATCTAGCACTTTTCCACCAGAATAGATTACGTTAGCAAGAATTCTACGGCTATCTCGACCGAAGGGGCGCATTCGTATATCATCAAGATCCCAAGTTATCCAGTCATTGGAATCTTTAGTAGCTAATTTCCATGTTTCAATAGGATTAAGAATTTTAGCATCCCAATGATCATGCCTTTGCACTAAACTCGCAGCCTTAGATTCAGCACGCATATCAAGACTATTGTTACTTGCAGCTCCATCAGTGCCTAATCTAACATCTACACCAGCTTCTTCCATTGCAGGGTAAGAAAGAGTACCTCCACATGCAAGTTTCTGATTAGATGTTGGGCAATGAACCGCATGAGCATCATGTCCTGCTAATATCCTCATTTCTTTTTTTGTGACCCACCCACAATGAGCACATACAGTATTGCCATCTGAAAAGAAATCTAATGAATCAAGATACTCAATAGGATACATCCCAGTTGAAGCATAGCAATCTGCCACTTCTTTACGAGTTTCAGATGTATGAATACTAAGTTTACAATTTGTCTTTTTAGATACTTCTGAAGCCTTCCTAAGTGTTTCTTCGCTACAAACATAAACTGAATGGGCACCTATGCCATATGATATTCTATCTGGACGTGAAGAGCCATTCTTGATTAGAGATTCCATATGTCTCAAAGCATCACCAGATCCTGTTTTGAAATTAGGTGTGAGCCCATCGGTTATTGGCCCACATAATTCAGCTCGGAGCCCGGTTTCAGCAAGAGTATCCCCTATTACTTCAGTATGAAAGTACATATCACAAGCAAATGTTGTACCTGTTGAAATTAATTCTGCTGCTGCTGCACGAGTACCTATTGCAACAAACTCTGGCGTGAGAAATTTTTCTACAGGAAATATAGAGGTTTCTAACCACTCCATTAACGGTAAACCTTCGCCCATTCCGCGATTAAGTACCATGGCTAGATGTGTGTGCCAATTTTGGAATGAGCGAGTAATTAAGCGCATTGAACCATCTATGGTTTCAATAACATCCTCATCACCATTGCTAAGTGAATAAGTTCCATCGTCATGTAGTAAAAAATTACCAAAGTTAACTTTGCCATCATGATCGATTAAACGAGTATTCGTCACTCGCCTTAGTCCCGGCTCAGATACAACCATGATTCTCCCAAACGGTCCTTTACCGTCAATCTTTGGTTAAACCAAATAAGAATAGTATTTCTAAAACATCGTAGTGAATAATTTCTTTATCTCTGATACTTGAGACATTGGTATGGAGGAATTCGGGCAGATTGGTTTTTCTGGAAAATTAAGGCCTTCGCAGGTTGCTTCATCAGATATTATTCGTAAACAATTAGAATCAGGTGAAAAGAACTTGCATATCGTAGCTCCACCAGGTTCTGGAAAAACAGTACTAGGGTTGTATACATGGTCGGATTTAGTGAGATTACCTACACTAGTTCTAAGCCCCAATTCAGCAATACAGGCACAATGGATTGCAAGAGCAAGAGAGTTATTCGATTTAGATGGGAAAGAAGAACAAATTGGGACGGATCCTAACGCTCCAGGTTTACTTACATCACTTACTTATCAATCGGTCACACTTCCAAAGCGTGCTGATGAAAATCTTGATAGCGCTGCAAGGGATATATGGATTCAAAAATTAATTTCTGAAAACGAAGCAGATAATGAGGAAACTGCTAAGGCTTGGATAAAAGACTTGGAAGATAATAATAAGGATTATTTTACAGAAAGGTTTAGCTCATATAGAAAACAAGTAAGAGATGATTTCACGACTCATGGAAATGCTTTATGGATATTACATGAATCTTCGAAAAAGAATCTAGAGAACCTTGCGAAAACCGGAATTGGCTTGATAATTCTTGATGAATGCCATCATCTGCTCGGACACTGGGGGAGAGTTCTAAGCGAAATTAGAGAATATTTTGGTAATCCAATTGTTTTAGGGCTCACAGCGACACCTCCTGACATTGGTTCTGTGAGTATTGATGATGGTGAAAGATACAAAGAATTTTTTGGAGAAGTTGATTATGAAGTACCTGTTCCAGCATTAGTTAGAGATTCTAATTTATCTCCCTATCAAGATCTAGCCTATTTTGTAAGGCCAAATCCCGAGGAATTAAGATATATAGCTAATGTTGATAAAGAATTTGAGGAGTTAATTGAAGAAATTAGTAATGGACCTGAAGATACCAAAAATCGAACACCAAAATTAGATATTTGGTTAACTGAAATTCTAAATAAATTATTGCTTCCAAGTGGGTCAGTAAAAAATTGGACTTCGTTCGTTAAAAGAGATGAAAATTTGGCTAATTCTGCTAGACTTTATCTCCTGTATAAAGATATAGATTTACCAGAAAATGTCCCATATCCTGAACAAAAATTAATTGATTTGGATTTGACAAAAAATCAAGTCATGATTACCTTATTAGATCGTTATATCAGACATGGGCTTCTTCGTTCAAAAAATAAAAAAGATCATGAGTTAGCAGAAGTAGCTATCCAAAGGCTGAGAATGCTAGGTCATCAAATTACTGAGACTGGAATGAGACCATGTGCGTCACCAGTCGGGCGTGTAATGGCGTATGCATCGGCAAAATATGATGCTTTGAGAGATATCTTAACTGCGGAAATGCAAGCATTGGGACCGGATATTAGAGCAGTAATTGTTACAGACTTTGAGAAGACATCTGCTACGGCTCTAGTTGAAGGAGTTCTAGATAAGAATGCGGGTGGAGCTATTGCAGCATTCCGTTCGGTTCTAGTTGATGAGGCAACTGATAGACTTAATCCCGTTCTAATGACTGGTTCCACCGTGTTAGTAGATGATGATTTATGTGAAATAATATTACCTAGATTTGAACAATGGATTAAAGAAAAAGGATTAGAAATTAAACTTGAGCATACTAAAAAAGACGGTTATAGTGAAATTAGAGGCAGGGGTAATCAATGGAAGCCTAGATACTATACTGAAATGATTACTGAATTATTTCAAGAAGGAGTTACAAAATGTATAGTAGGTACCAGAGGTCTACTTGGAGAAGGTTGGGATGCAAGTAAAATTAATGTTCTAATTGATTTGACTACAGTAACAACTAGTATGAGCATTAATCAATTAAGAGGGCGCTCATTTAGACTCGATAAAAAGAATCCAGAAAAGGTTGCTAATAATTGGGATATTGTATGCTTGGCAGAAGAATTCAGTAAAGGTTTTGATGATTATTATCGTTTCAAAAGAAAGCATTCGAGACTCTATGGAGTTTGTGATGATAGTGCTATTGAGAAGGGAGTAGGGCATGTACATGCTGCATTTACTGAAGCTCGTCCAGAGGGAATCTCGGAAACTTTAGACGTATTCAATGATGAAATGATACGTAGAGCTAGGAATAGAGAAAGAACCAGAGAACTATGGAAAATTGGTGAACCGTTTAATGCGAAACCAAAAGAAGCAATTGAAATGAAAATGAAGGATGGATTTTCAGGTGGATGGCCTATATTGAGTGTTTCATTTCAGAAACCAGAATGGAATGATGAATCATTAGTACTCGCAATAGCAACTGCTGTTTCCGGTGCATTAAGAGAAACTGGTAATTTGAATACAAGTCCAACAATTGCATCCGGAGATAGAGGAGGAGGATGGATGAGGGCATATCTTGAAGATGCCTCTGAAGAAGATTCAAAAATATTCACAGAAGCAATGGAACAAGTGCTAGGTCCACTAGATAATCCAAGATATATGATTCCAAGACATGTCAAGATGATTAGTGACAATTGGGTGAGCAAATTACTTCCTGAGGTCATAGGAAAATATTTCAGAACAAAGAAAAAGAGGTTAGTTATGTTCCATTCAGTACCCAAGAAACTTGCTCAAAATAAGGAAGATGCAGCAATTTTCCAAAAGCATTGGAATTTTGAAGTTAGTCCAGGAGAAGTAATGTATGGTTACAGTAAAGATGGAAGAGAACAAGTTCGTTGGGCAGTGGAACAAGATCTTTCACCAAGAGGAGATTTCCATAGTAAAAGCGTATTTACTTAGTTAAAGATTCGCAGGATTTACAATCAATACCTGTGCCTTTATGCGTATCACAATATCTTTTCCTACAGGTAAAACATCTGAAATCAAAGGCATTAACTCCAGTGGAACAACTTGGATCACCACATATATCCACATTTTCTGAAACAGGAATAGAGGACCAAGGAATTTCTGATTTATCGTCAGACCAAGGAATTGCTGATTTATCCTCAGATTTACCTACTTTCCACCATTCACCTAATGATTCTTTAACTAATTCTGGACTATCACTAAATTTCAAGGTCTTTTGGACATAAGGATGAGTGAAGAAATTCCTTGAATGCTTGGCGTGACGAGGGTGAATTAATTTATCGAGTTTTTCTATTCCCTCATCAATAGAAGATATTGGCCCTAATTTAGCTAATAATTGATTATAACTAATTTCCATACGTTTGGTTAATTTACGCTGAGGATCTCTAACAGGGGGGCGGCCCTGATATTTCTCGCTGTATTCTAACTTCAAGGTTTCTCGGACAAAAGGATGAGTGAAAAAATTCCTTGAATGATGAGGATGTTCAGGTCGGATAAATTTGTCCAGTTTTTCTATTCCCTCATCAATAGAAGATACTGGTCCTAATCTAGCGATTAAATGATTATATTTAATTTCCATACGTTTGGTTAATTTACGATTAGGGTCTCTATAAGGATAATCTCGAGGATCATAATTAGGGGGCCTTTCAGAAGGAGTATGAGGCTGAAAAGATTCCCATAAATCGGCGAAAAATCCCATTATCACACCATATTTGTTGTTTGGTCATGGCGCTGTCCCGGCGCCATGACCCCTGGGTTCACCATAGGTTGCGGTACGCAACTGCAGTCATTGCCGTGAGGCTCCTTCTTTGGGACATGATGTCGTATGTAAGTAAGGACATAAACTCAACGCCGGATTACGACTCTAATTGGAACTTTATCACTCCCTGAGACATCACCTTGATGCTCCCGAATAGGCAGACCCAAACGAGAACAAATCTCAAGATGAGGAGCTGACCAAGGGTGCAGGCATTCATCAGAGAAGTCGTATCCAAGTACTGTTACTGGTTCAATCTCTCCTTCCCAATTTTCTCCAATCAGTCTGCCTGAGATTCTTATCCAACTATGATCCATGTGTCGAGTTTCATAAACAAAATTCTTGAAATCTTTCTGAGATAATTTACTAAGTAGAAAATCTCTAGGAATCGCTCTCGGAATAATTGCTAAAACTCTTTCATGATCATGAAAATATGCAATAGGCCCTAAATTGAGCTGCCTGAACAGTTCTTGTGATTTCTCAATAGATGTGCGAATATCTCCCCATTTTCTAGGTAACCATGATACAAACGCAGAACGATCATTGGTTCCAGAAACATGACTACTTAATTCTAAACTAGTATATTGAGGGGAACTTGCTATTTTTTTTGATGTGAAACTTAGATTCATCTTAGGAAGAGAAAATTTAGGTATTCTAATTGGTGGTCTTTTCGGAATTTTAATTGCGGATTCATGTCTAGGAATTTTATTTATCCATTTATTTACTGGTAATTCAATCCATTCATCATTGAGAATTGTACAAACCCAGCCGGTCTTACCATGAATAGTTCCAGGTAAACGAATTACACGCCTAGTATCTGCAGTTACAACCTTGTCAACAGGATGCCCTGCTTCAATTACTTGATTCAAAAGTCGCTTACGTTGAGATTTAACTTTCTCTTCCCTTAACACAGGATCCTGTTCAGAAAAAGATTCCCTATCTGGATCGTTTGCAATAATATGAAATCCTTTACTTCCTGAAAATGTGATATGTATAATCTGAATGTCCGTATTATCAATTAACCAGTTTCTTAAGTTCACAGTTGCTTTTCTTGCTTCTTCTAATCGAACAAGACAAAAAGGCCTGATATCAATATCAAATACAACAAGATGATCTAAAAGTATAGGAGAGGGTTTTTTGGTATCTTTAATTCTAGGAAGATTAACTGGGTTAAGCCATGAAGAAGTTGAAACATAAACATCAGAAGGCATTGAATTAGAAAATAATTCAATTAATTTCTTTGAAGAAGAAATTCTTCGATCTGATGTAATCCAAGGACCCTTTAGTGACTTCCATCGAAACTGATGCCTAGAGGATTTAGTGAGCCAGGATAAATCTATTTCTCTTTCAAAATAGTAGGATGAGAGTTCGTCTTCAGACCAGTTCAGAACACGACTCATATTATCAGGGATAAGTATCTGGTCTTTGATTAATCGGTTAAAGCCCCTTATTTATCAGGGGTGAGACCTCTTTTCCTATCAGACCTATGGTATCCATTAACTGGTTATGTGAAAGTCCAGCATTATCCAATTGGAATGAAAAACGAGATATCCCGCCCAATGCCTCGCTATGTCTAATTATTTTCTCAGCAACTTCTTCTGGGTCACCAATTACATATGCTCCAAGTGGACCAGTTTGTTCATCAAATCTATGTCTAGTAACTGGAGGCCATCCTCTTTCAAGACCTATTTTTGTGAATGCTTTAGCATATCCAGGGAAATAGATATCTCTTGCCTCTTGGGAATCATTTGCAACAAAACCTAGTGAATGTAAGCCGACTTTCAATTGGCTTGGTGAGTGACCTGCGCGTTCACCTGCTTCTCTGTACAAATCTACTAATGGACGGAAACGATGAGTTTCGCCACCTATTACTGCAATCATCAGCGGTAACCCAAGTAATCCTGCTCTAACAAAGGATTGAGGAGTTCCTCCAACTCCTAACCAGATAGGTAATTTTTCTTGTAGAGGCCTAGGATATATTTGTTGATTTCTTAGTGCGGGTCTGAATTTACCTGACCAATTGACGGTTTCATTATCTCTAATAGATAATAAAAGATCTAATTTTTCTGAGAATATTTCATCATATTCATTTAAATTCAAGCCAAATAAGGGATATGATTCAGTAAAAGAACCACGGCCAACGACCATTTCGGCCCGTCCTGAAGAAACTAAGTCAAGTGTTGCAAAGTTTTGGAAAGCCCGAACTGGATCTGCTGCACTTAGAACTGTAACCGCACTAGTCAAACGAATCTTTTCTGTCCGAGCAGCGGCGGCGGATAATATCACAGAATTTGCAGAATCAAGGAATTCTCGGCGATAATGTTCTCCAATTCCAAATACATCAAGTCCCATCTTATCTGCATGTTCTATCCTATCAAGTAATTCAGAGATTGACTGAGCACTATTAACAGGGTAACTCTGACCATTGTCAAGTTTTACTTCAGCAAAACTGTCAATACCAATCTCCATATTTATTGCGAGTTGTAATTACTATTATAATTGGTAGTTTCAAGGATGGAAGTAAAAGGCTAACGCTAGAATTGCATAAGTAGCTAAAAGCATTAGTCCTTCAAGCCAGTTTGATTTACCATCTGCTGCTGTCAAATTTGCTATTGTAACTGCAAGGAAAACCGCGATTGTCTCTAAAATACCAAACTCGAAGGTTAGTGGAAGATTCAGAAACCAAGCAATAACCACCATTAAAGGAGCTACAAATACTGCAATTTGTGTAGAGGAACCAATAGATATTGCGAAAGAAAGATCCATCTTATTTTTTGCTGCAACCGATACAGCCGTGAAATGTTCTGCTGCATTACCAAACAGAGGTAAAAGAATAACTCCAATGAAAAGATATGGGAGATGATATTCTTCTGCGGCAGATTCTACCGAATGAACGAGTATTTCAGCCATCCATGAAACCATTACAGTAGCAATTATGAGTAAAATAATTGCGTCTTTTTGATCCATTTGAGGTTCTTCATGATGAACATTTTCTGTTGCAAAAAGATGTGAATGTGTCTTTAATTGGAATAGAAGAAATAAACCGTATATGGCCAGAAGAATTATTGCCGCAGCATGAGATAATTTCTCGACACCGTCATCACCCGCTGAACCATCGACTGTGAAATTGAATACGGTTGGAATTATCAAAACAATCACTGAAAGTAAAAGAAGTGAACCATTCGAACTTACTTGAGTCTCTGAAAACTTCTGTTCCGAATGATGAATTCCTCCCCAAACAAATGAAAGTCCCATTACTAGCAACAAGTTTCCAAGAATACTACCAATTAGACTGGCTTGTACAATATTAATCATTATTTCTGCTGTTTCTGTGCCAACTCCTGCCTTGTACGCAGTCAAAAGTGCTAATACACAGATTATTATTTCCGCAGCATTACCAAAAGTTGCATTCAATAAACCACCAACAGATTCAGAGGTTCTTAGGGCAATTTCTTCAGTTGCTTTCCCCATTAGAAATGCTAGAGGCATTATTGCAATCATTGATGTGATAAAAGAAAGATTAGAATCATGCGCGAAGTAATTAAAATAGACAGTTAACGGGACTGCTATCAATAAAATATTCAGTTTACTTTCACGGGGATCAAAAGCCCTCACTATGCTTGCAGTATCAACCATTATTTGCCTGCGAGGGCTATAACGAAGTCAATGTTGCGCCTCCAATAGGGAGGATTCATCTGTTAAAGCAACCGCCGCTAACTCATGCAAGGAGGAGTTCGAATAGCACTTAGCGGTACCCCTGGCACTGGAAAAACTACAATTGCATCATTACTTGACGAACAGGGATATACTATTATGACCTTAGAATCTTTAGCCGATAAATACGATTGTTTAGGAGAAATTGATGAATTAGATAATTCAAAACCTATTGATATGGAGAAGTTGTATGATTTACTGAAAATTGCTTGGTCGAAAAATCCTGAATCTTCGATTATAATAGATGGTCATTTGAGTCATCAGTTACCATGTGATGCAACGATTATTCTACGATGTCATCCAGATATATTACAAAAAAGATTAGAAAATAGAGATTATAGCAAAGAAAAAACTCAAGGAAATGTTGAGTGGGAATTAATTGGAGGTCCGTGGAATGATAAAGAAAACTCAAATGGTTGGTTAGAGCTAGATACTACGGATACTAATCAAAATGAGATTTTTAACCAGATTCATAACTGGATTATAGATGGTTTCAAACCAACTAGCGAATACACAGAGATTGACTGGATTGGGCAAATGGAGGAATAATATGTTTGAAAAAATGAGAGGAACATGGACCAAGGCAATACAACCACTTGTAGAAAGAATGGGAGATTTGGATCCTTCTGTACTTACTTGGACTTCATTATTTGTATCCCTAATTGGATTCTATATCTTATCTGCTGCAGAAATAAGTACAAACGGTGCTATTATGATAGTAGTAGCGGTAATTCTTGTATTAGTGGCAGGAGTATTAGACGCCTTAGATGGAGCATTAGCAAGGCATCAAGGAACAGATGGGGCATATGGTGACTTCCTAGATCATACGATTGATCGTATCGTTGATGTAGGTTTACTAGTAGCCATTGGAATGAATACTGCTTTTGTAAGTAGTTTAAGTGCAGGTTTAGCTGCAGGTCTTTTGACGCTTTTAGGGTCATATATGGGAACACAGGCACAATCGGTTGGGCTTGATAGAATATATGGTGGATTTTCAAGAGCTGATCGTATGATTGTTACACTTGTAGGACTTCTAGTTGCTGCAATGCAGGCGTATACAGGAGGTGCTGGAATTGATATTACCGCATATCATGAATATTTTGGATATCTACTATTAGGAAATAATGAATTAAATGGTATGACTGCAGCATTAGCAATTTCAGCTTGGGGTGGAGTATATACATTCTTAGTTCGATTTAATAGCACCAGACAACAATTATTAGAATTATGATTTTCGTGTATCACATTATACGAAGAAATAGCAATCAAAGCCCTTCGCCGAAGGGTAATGGTTATCCTCTTACCAATCCGCCTATGAGTCGTGAAGAATATCATCGACCGTGTATTAGAACTACAAGAGGATGAGGGAATACCGTCTGCACCCATAGATACTGAGAGTGATTCTGAACTTATTCAACTACTTTCATCGCTTCAACCACGTATACGAGTTTTTGGATGTGGAGGATGCGGATCTAATACTGTAGCGAGACTGGAACAAGAGAGATTATTCGATGACACATATGTTAGAGGAATAGCAATTAATACAGATGCTCAGCATTTACTTAGAGTAGGGGTACAAAATAAAGTATTGATTGGAAGAACTGCTCGTGGAAGAGGTGCAGGAGGTGACCCTGAAAAAGGTGAACAAGCAGCATATGAATCTGAAAGATCGCTTAATAATGAAGTTGAAGAGTGTGATCTTGCTTTTATTACAGCAGGTTTAGGAGGAGGCACTGGAACAGGTTCGGCTCATGTAATAGCAAGGTTAGCAAGAGCTGCGGGAGCATTGACAATAGCAGTAGTATCGTATCCATTCCTTTCCGAGGGAGCATTGAGAAGACAAAATGCAGAATGGGGCTTGGAAAGATTGAGAGAAGTTTGCGATACAGTAGTCGTACTCCCTAATGAAAGGTTACTAGAAGTAGAAGGAGTAAGAGACTTACCACTTGATGCGGCCTTCAGAGTTGCTGATGAGTTACTCATGAGATCTATTTCAGGAGTATCTGAGATGATTGCCAAAGAAGGAATTGTAAATCTTGATTTCCAAGATTTACGTTCAGTAATGGAGAATGGAGGAGGAGTTGCGATGATTGGACTAGGCGAGGCAAATGGACCTGATCGAGCAGAGAAGGCTACTGAAGAAGCCCTTCATTCACCACTATTAGACATTGATATTTCTGATGCTAGAGGAGCTCTAATCAACGTAGTTGGTGGTCCCGGGCTTTCATTGGGAGATACTGAAAAATGTGCGAAGATTATTCGAGATAGAATTAACCCCTATGCACGCATAATATTGGGTGCTACAACGGATGACTCAATGGGTGATGAAATACGCGTACTGCTCGTATTAACAGGAGTCAAATCTGATCAGATACATGGGGCCTCATTACACACCCAAATGCGTAACCTAAAAACTAGGACTGTTGAATTCATTAATTGATGTATTTTCTCAACTTTAGACAGATAACTTCCAATGGTTCTCCCGACGTGCTTAAATGAGGCTGGTCGGTCGCCGAGTCGATTCTGAGGGAAAGTGATGGCTATAGAGAACTCAAACACTAGTGCAGTTGAGGATAAAGTCCAAGACTGGCAAGACGAAATTGAGAGTCGTGTTCGCGGCCTTCAAACCGGGTCTTATGCTAGGATTCTAAAGATGGCAAGAAAACCTTCCAAGGAAGAATTTCGTCAAACTATTATTGTTTGTGGGATTGGTATGTTTGTACTAGGAGGCATTGGTTTCGTTATGCTATACCTAATGGATAATCTACTCCCATCATTCTTTGAATGGTTAACGAAGTAAATAATTGAGTGATTAAGATGTCTGACGCATTTACTGTATTTATTCGCCATGAAGAAAAAGTTTTGCTTATGCAAAGAGCTGATGAAGTTTCTGATTTGCCAGGAGCATGGGATGGGATCTATGGTTATGGAGATCCTGATGACGATGATGCTGTTAAATCAAGAATTGTCGAATCAACAGGTATCCCTGCAGACAAACTAGAGAGAGTGAGAAGAGGGCCATCTAGAGGAATTGCAATGGGTAATTCATTGCTAGAAGTCACTCCTATTCTTTACCTTGCTGAAAGTAATGAGGTCACCCCTAAAACGCTGTATAAGAATTCAGAATGGGTTGACCCAGGTATGATTGGAAAGAAAGAATATAGTACTCCGAGTCTAAGAGATATGTATGGAGATGTTGCATCTTTCCTTTACATTCTAAAAACTAGTATTGGTCAAGAACAAAATGTCGCTAGAGAAATACAAGCTAGACTTTCAGGCAGTGGTTCTTTGATGGATATTAAAGATGAAATTTACGGTGTATTAAGCCCTAATTATATGAAGGGATATATTTTCGTTGAAGCATCTGCATTTCATCATGTAGAGAAGTTGATTGGAAGAGCAGGAGTCTCAACAACTCCAATTAAGAACTGTAGAAAGGTACTAGATGGAGAGTCTCCACTTGAGGATGTACTACCATACTTAGAACCAAAAGCTGCTACTAGTGGAATAGAAGAAGGTTGTATCGTAGAGATACATGGTGGTGCCTTCAGAGGTCAATCTGCACGTGTAATACGTGTAACTGAGTCTAAAGAAGAAGTTACAGTAGAGTTATTCGAAGCCGCAGTACCAGTTGCATTAACAGTCAGAGCAGACCAAGTGCGCGTTACTCAACGTGTTGAATAATCGAATATAGGAGACCGAGGACTAACGCAACACGCTCAAATAGTGAAGGTCAGTCGGCGGGATACAATCATAGGAGGTAATACACATGTCAGCACGTAATGAGACACCACACAAAGTTGTCCAAGCTCTTGGCAAAAAGAAGTGTAATGGTTCCTGGGAAGAAGCATCTGAAAATTTGACAATGGATCAAGTAAAGAAGATTGCAACAGAGCAAGAAGAGCGTCTAACTGGTGCAAACTTGTATGCACGCTGCCGTGAAGTTATGGGAACTTGTGTGGCTATGAGAGTTAATGTCGAAGGCTTTGCACCAAAAGAAGCACTCGAACGTATGAGCAAGGGGGAATTCAGCGAACACTTTAGCTGAATTATCACAAATTGTGGGAGAGGGAAACCTCGTTAACCACGGAGGTGAATTAATATGCAAGAAAATATCCAAAATGCCATCAAACAAGCACTAGAGAATGCCCCTGAACGTAAGTTCGTTGAATCCTTTGAGATGGCTATAACGCTCAAAGATGTTGATCTGAAAAATCCAGTTAATCGTATCCAAGAAGAAGTACGTCTCCCATCAGGAAGAGGTAAAGAAGTACGTATTGCAATGTTTGCAGGTAGTGAAATGGCCTCAAAAGCTCGTGCTGCAGGAATAAGCGTAATTGATCCTGCGACTATAGAAGATTTAGGCGGGAACAGACAACAAGCACGTAAAATGGCTAAACAACATGATTTCTTTTTGGCAGAGATACCACATATGGGTACTGTTGGAAGATATCTCGGAGTAGTGTTAGGTCCACGTGGAAAAATGCCACGTCCTGTTCCTCCAACACTAGACCCTGCTATGATTGCTGCAGGATTGCAAAGTACTACTATTGTTAGATCTCGTGATAAAGTAACTTTCCATACTGCATTCGGTTCGCGAGAACAAGGAATGGATGAATTAACAGCAAATGCTATGGCTATCTGGACTAGAGTAACTAGTAAGTTAGAACGTGGTGCTGGAAATATCCGCTCTTGCTATGTGAAAACTTCAATGGGACCTTCGGTAAAAGTAGAGGTGATTGAGTGATTACACCAAAAGTCTCTCCTTGGAAAAGAAGTCGAGTTGAAGAACTTACTGAAGTATTAAATTCAGATGGAGTTGTTGGAATTGTCGATGTAGGTGGCGTTCCGGCTAGTAACATGCTAGACATGAGAAGTAACTTAAGAGAATCAATGAAAATTACAATGGCTAAAAAGACTTTAATTAGATTGGCTTGGATAAACTCTGGCCGTTCTAGTGAAGAATTAGACACATTATTTGAAAATGCAGTGCAACCTTGTATTGTTCAATCAAATCTAAATCCATTTGAACTTTTTATTGAATTAGAGAAGACACGTCAAGGACGTTCTGCAAAAGAAGGAGAGCTTGCACCAATTGACATTATTGTTGAACAAGGACCTACTTCATTTGGACCTGGTCCGATTGTTGGAGAGTTTAACGCAGTCGGTATACCTGCTAAGATCGATAAGGGGAAAGTTGCAATACAGAAAACAACTACTGTTGTTGAACAAGGACAACCTATCTCTGGTGATCTCGGCATAATGCTTGCTAAATTAGATATTCACCCAATTGAAATTGGAATAATTCTAACTGGTGCAATAGAAGATGGTTTCTTCTTCCCTGCATCTACACTAAATATTGACTTAGATCAAGTTCGTACAGATATTATTACAGCAACTTCGGGAGCATTCAACCTTGCATGCAATATGCGTTGGTTCTCCGAACAAACTATGCCTACACTGCTTACTAAAGCAAGTAGTGAAGCATTAGCAGTTGCTGTTGAGGCTGGAGTTGCGAATGAAACAACTGCTCCTCTATTCATATCACGTGCAAATGCACGTGCTTTGGCCCTAGCAGGCCAACTAGATTCCTCTGCACTTGACGAAGAATTGTCAGCAGCACTTGGTGCTGCTGCTTCTGCAGCAAGTGTATCGGTTGCATCCTCTGCGACTGAGACAGTAGTTGAAACTGCTGAAGAGGAAGAGGAAGAAGAAGAAGCTGAGTTCGGTGGACTTGGCGATCTCTTCGGCTAAATAAAAAAAGGTGAGATAAAATGGAATATGTATATGCTGCTATGTTACTGCACTCTGCGGAAAAGGAAATTGATGAAAAGGCTGTCACAGCGGTTCTAACTGCTGCTGGCGTAGATGTTGATGGTGCTCGAGTTAAAGCTCTAGTATCTTCACTCGGATCAGTCGATATTGGTGAAGCAATGGCTACTGCTGTTGCTGCTCCTGTTGCTGCTGCACCAGCGGCTGCTGGCGGTTCAACCGCTGAAGCAGCTACTGAAGAAGTAGTTGAAGAAGAGCCAGAAGATGATGGAGCGGGCTTTGAAGGCCTCGGTTCACTCTTTGGATAAGAGATAACAAACAACGCAAAATAGTAATGCTTCGACTTTCGAAGTCCTATGTGCGGATGCCTGATTCAAAAAAAGTTAGAATTATCATCTCTAATTTTGATTCTTAAATAGATACAACCATTGAGAAGTACCAGTTCCGAATACCATGGTAAGGACACGTATATTGGAAATTCCAATTAGTGTTGAACCAATTCAAGCAATTCGATCAATGAGAATGATTGTTGAATCGAATAATTGGGAAACTACCCGAATTGAAGATACTAAAATGGTTCATCGTTGGGCAATTATAATGCCAATAACTAGTCAAGCAAGAGTAATAGGATTTAGAATTAATTCTGGAAATATGAATGGTTTTACTATCCGTTCATGGTCACAAACTCCAGGCTCTGCAGGTGCAATAACCTATGTTTCATTCGAGGTGCCTGAGAGTATAGAAGGAAAAAAATGGAAAGAAGTTCTACAAAAATGGATAGATGAATTACCAAGATACCCCTGGAAATGGACTTTCTTAGAAAGATCTAGGCTTGGCTACATGATGCCAGAATTTAGAAAATCTATTAAATTATTTAAAAAAGAAGGTATTGAGATCAAAAAAATAGAAAAAAATCATGAAAAATAAATTTATAGGAATTTTAATATGAATTAGAATGTAGTGGATTCATACAATTTATAGAATGGTTTGATAGGTAGAATATAAGTGGAGTGTTGGGGAGAAAATGGCTTTAACAGACTTAACTGATACCCCTCGTGCTCAAAATATGATTATAGGGACTCTATTTTTCATGCTAGTATTCCCTATTTATTTTGGAATTATGCCAACTCTTGTTGCAGATGAGATAATTGAGAATGGAACATCGGGAATTTCTGCATCGTGGAGTGTTTCTTTTGTAGAAACTGATATTGAGCAAACAGAATCACAAATATTAGGCGATGGGGATACATATGATTCCTTTTTTGATGTTATGACTGAAGAAAATATTGGCATGATAATATTTGAAGTAAGTTGTATGGATAATGATGAACCAGGGCCTGGATTTACTGATTCAGTAGATGGTCTAAGTGACGTCTCACAAGTTGAAGGAATGTTTGAAGACCAAGCAAATGAAGGAGATTGTGAGATGGGTGGAGGATTCGAAATGTTTTGGTCACCTACTGAAAATTATACAGGAGAAAATTATACATTTGAAGGAACTGAAAGTGAGTTACAAGGTAAATGGAATTCAAATGGTAATGGAATTGGAACATGGGCATCTACAATAACTGCGAATATTGAAACTAATCCAGTGCCTATTTTTGGAGAAGTATTAGATAGTAATGAAGAATATGAAATAACATGGACTGCAGTGACTTACAAATTAATTATAACTCCAATAATTGAGGATATTGAAACATAATCAAGTCTTAGCGTGGATACTAATAATATCTCCATTTAAGATTTCATGATCTGCGCCTATTACTCTGCTAGTTTTAGCATCTGTAGCTCGGATAAAACCATCTCCAAGATCACTATGGACTGCATAAGCAAGACTTTTTGCTGTAGTACCTTCTGAAATAAGTATAGCATCAGGAAGAATATTTTCATCACTATCAGTCCAATGAGTTTCATCTTGAACAGGGTAGGCAACCCTACGTTTTAGTCTATCAAAAACAACTGAAGAAAGAAGCCCCACTAAACCTCCACCATCCCATTTAGACAACGTTTTCGAAATATTCGCTAAGGCATTATGTTGTTCTTGAGATAGATTTTTTTTACCTAAATCAGTTATTAAAAATTGAGAATTACTAGGATTTAATTCGATGAGACCAGCTTTTGATGCTCTTCGAAGGGCTAACTCTGCTTCGGCACTTGAAGGTACTAAAATACCACCAGATCTGATTATGCATTCAGATAATTCGTCCCAACTGCTTTCATCAATACAATCTGCCTTATTAGCCACAATAGATATTGGAAATAGAAGAGCCCGAATCGTGCCTGCTAAAGTCATTAATTCGTCATTACCCCATGACCATGGCACTCCTGAGTCGGGATGATTGGCTAAAACTGACTGGAGCCCCGCGTTAACATGCTGCTCATTGACACCAATACCAGATAATTGATCAAGTAAAAATATTGAAAGAGCTTTTTCTCCTTCAGACTGAACTCTTCTAGCACCTCTAGACCAATTAGATTGAATAATTCCTACAATCCAAGCATCAAGCTCATTCAAAAGAAATTGGTATTCCTCCATAGGTTCAGAACCACCTTCACCTACAGGATTACCTTCTATATCCGTAGATCCCGAAACATCTATCACTTGAATTAAGGCATCACATCGTGCTAAATCAGAAAGAAATTGGTTACCTCTACCTCTGCCTTCATGAGCCCCAGGAACTAATCCTGCAACATCTACAAGAGTTACTGGCACTAATCTTTGATAGCCATTACAAGTTCCTGATTTAGGATTACAAATACTACCATGACGATTATCGTTATCAATTACTGGAGATAACCTTCCTTGCTTTTCTTTCCTATCACGTAACTCTTTACATGCACAAGTTTCTCGTAAAGGTAACCAGGCAACCCCTACATTTGGTTCAATTGTAGTAAATGGATAATTAGCTATATCAACAGGTGTCTCAGTCAATGCAGAAAACGTAGTTGATTTACCCACATTTGGTTTACCTACAAGTCCAATACGCATACTAACTCCATATACTGAATGAAGGTTTTACCCTCGTTTCAATCGCATACTCAAAGTTTAGTAGCGCTGCCTTTTTCATCATTTTCACCGGTAGGGATAATTTCAGTATCAAGGTCCGCTCCACTAGCAAGAATTCTGCGAACTGTAGTAGGGGATACAAGATTGTATGATTCAACAGATATTGAAGAAGAAGTAACTGATTCCTTAGAAATTAGATTTCCTCTAAACATACCACTAACCATATTCAATGAATGGAATATTGAACCAATAACCACTCCATAGAACATTACCGAACCTACTTTACGAAGTTCTTCCGATAAAGCACTAGGGTCTTCGACGAGTAATTCAGCAAGAGCCAAATCCATAAAGTCTGCAATCATTGTAATTGAGAGTCCAAAAATCGCTCCACCGGTCATCATCAAGAATCCCCAACGAGATCGACTTTGAGAGAAAAGATGTCTTCCTACTAATTCAGGGTATAGACTCAGAGCTGCTCCCAGCGATAATGGAACCAAAACAAGCCATCCTGACATCATCGATAAAGAGTTAGAAATACCAACTAATTCATTTGTACCGCTTACAGCATCTGTTTGAACAAACAATGAACCTATTGCGATGGGAATTATTAACCATGAACCTAGATTTAACTCTGCGTTACCTGAGGCGTTCGGATCATCGATAAACATGTCAGAACCACGTAAAGTTACAAGCATATTACTTGAAAATGCTAATATTGGGACTGACGCAAGTGCCATCAGAAAACTGGCAGATAGCATATCTTCATTACTGAATGCTATAACATTATTATTCGCTAATGGTCCAAATAAATCAATTACCATTTGACCATCGATATCTCCAAATGGATTAATTGTAAATATACCACCAAACAGAGTAGCTCCTACTAGTGTTTTCGACCATAATGGATTACCAGAGGAGATAGATGAGGCATAAAGTGCTACTCCTGAAACTCCTAAGAAAAAGAATGTACCACCAAAGATATGGTATGACAACCACTGACCAATATTGTCATTAATAGCACCAGATGCTATCGAAACAATACTAAGTATTGGATTGCTTAGTAGTGCGATTAGAATTAACCAGCCCGGAAGAGCCATGTTTCTTGTTCTATTTGCAAGTGTTAGAAGTTGATTCATAATTACTGCAATAAGGGCTGCAGTATTGAGTACAATACCTACAGGGATTATTTCAAGACCTAAAATCATATTATTCTGAGAACCTACTACCATAATTAAAACAGAGATTGTCCAAATAAATGAGACTAAGTTGGCATTTGTCTCACTAGCTAATTCAGTACCAGCTAACTTGGGAATAATATGGAGCCCTGAACCTATAACGAGCATAGAAACTGAACCATAAAGTGTAGCATAAACACCAGCTGAGTATAATTCATGAGTATTTGCGGAGTAACCCCATGATGCTAGAGAATGTAGTGCATCAGGATCATGACTGAGCCACATACTCATGAAAGTAAACATTGACCCAAGAATCAGCCATAATGTTCCCTGCATAATCCAAGAACGTGCTCCAGAACCGGTTCTACCTTCTACTAAATCTGCACCAGGCCCAATTGCTTTCTCAAGCATGAAAGATACCGTCCCCTTAGCGACATCTGAAAATATCCAAAGGCCTCTTTGGACTAAGAGATACGCAATAAATAATGAAATCCAAAAATAAAACATTGTTGATAATACTGTATCCATAATAATCACCTTACTCGCTTGTAGCCTCTAACAATAATCTACCTAAGATTGCAAATATTCCAATCATAGTGCCTAGTATAAAGAACCAAATTCCTGAATCAAATACACCACTAAAAACAGGGACTAAATCAGAGATTACTGGTAAATCTTGACCAGGGTAAAGAATACTGTAGAGTAATAAAAAAGATAGCGAAATTACAACTCCTAGAGCAATAAATACCCATGAACCGGGAGGCTCTTTTTCACCTTGAAGAAAACCGTCTACTGAATCTGTTGTATTAATTGACATCACTGCACCTCAAAATAGTCCCGTTAAGGATATTACTACCACCGGAGATTCACCCTTAAGTATTAGCCGAGCGAATAGTTCCTAGAGGCCTAAGGTGCACGAACCATATCAACTCTGGAAAGTCTTCGGTCTCGCCCTTGACCTAATGGAGCAGGTAATGATAAATCATTTTCAATTTCTGCTTTCCATACTATTTTACAATCACAATCAAGACCTTTGAATTCCCTCAAATCTCGTGAAACAGAATACCTCTCAATTGCTGCAACTACGTCTGCATCACATTTCTTACAGTTGTGTGAACCCCTAATTCGACCCCCAGCAGTAGGATGAACGATTGTTCGACAATTAGAATTAGAAATTTCATCATGAGTTCTTTCAATCATCTCAACAAGTGACCAAAGCCAAGGTGGACGATATTCTCTATTACGAAATATTCGATCTACAACTGTATTCTTCTGAATATTCATAGGATTAATGGAAACTTCATCGGAAAGAGGAGCGACTTCCCTTAACCAATCTGAAGTCAGGTTGAGTGCATCTCCTTCAGACATAAATGGGGGTTTGAAAAGTAGATATGTTTTGACACGTAATCCAGCATCCCTTAAATCAGAAACTGATTTCCTCCATGTTTTAGTTGAAAATCCCTTGTTACAGTGAAAACGTAAGACAGTATCATCATATGCTTCTAGACCAATTGCAACGGTACAACCGGGATGTCTTTCTGCAACCCATGCAAGTTTTTCTGGACTGCACAAGTGCGCTTGAGCTTCTACAATTAGTTCTAAACCACGATCATGAGTTTCTTTGAGCACCATTTCTTGCCATTCAGGAGGGTTTTCTCTATCTTCAAAAAATGTCCCAGAAGTATATACTTTAACCATTTTACAGCCTTTAAAATTATTTGTTAACCTCTTAGCCTCATCCCACTGAGCAAATAAATCATCGGCTGTAACATCGTCTCTTACATCATTAAAATAACCACAAAAAGTACATCCTGATTTCCACCACCAAACACATCCTCTGGTCCTTAATATTACAGTTGCAGCAGTGCAAGGAGTGCCATCTTTCAACATTTCAGGAGTCTTATAGACTGTTGCAGGTTTGGTTGCATCCCAAGATTCTCTTCGTGAAATTGATTGAGGGGTATTCTCTGGTGCTTTGACTAAATGGTGGATTTTGACCGCTTTTGTGCCGTCACCCAAAATTCCGGAAGCACCTGCCATAACCCTTCGGTTCGTCTCTTTCTCTTGATACTGCCGTCGCCCAAAACATCATTTCAGATTCATCCTACGGTCATACATTGGTGAATCAATGAAGGCATTTACAATCGTCCAAAATCTTCTAACTACTCTAGTAATTCCATTTCTATCAATTATCGTAGGGTTATCGTCAATACCTGGAATTTATATGTTCTATAGAATTCAAGATTTAATATTTGAAGGTTCGAATTACGGGTGGGAACTGGTGATAACTGGAATAGCATTAGGAACGGGAGTTATGATTTGGGGGATAACTCTAGTCATATTTTCAGGCTTATTAGGAGGCTTATTCAGGCCAAGACTTGAACCTGGAAGGTACCCTTTACAATCATTTGTAACTATTCAATGGGCATGGTCTATGGTTTTCCATAGAATTGCTCTTTTCTTTTTACCATTTTTAGTCCCTTCATTTTTTGGAAATATTTACTACAGACTTTCTGGAGCGACATTAGGGAAAGGTGTTCAAATTAATTCTGCACATTTGAATGATGCCGGTTCAGTAACTCTTGGAGACAGAGTAGTTATTGGAGGAAATGCAACTATCAATGCTCATTTGACAGAAAGAGGAGAATTAGTAATGGCTCCAGTTGTCATAGGTAATGATGCATTAATAGGAATGGAATCAATTATTCAACCAGGTTGCAATATAGGCGATGGAGCTGTTATTGCTTCTAGAGCGGTTCTTCCAAAATGGACTAATGTTCCTGCTGGAGAAGTTTGGGCAGGTGTTCCTGCAAAATGCATTAGACTAGCAGATGGATCAAAACCAGAATAATCAATCTTCAGATTCTTCTGACATCTCTTGAGCATGTGAAACGGCTTCTTCAGCTGCCTCAAGTGCCTCGTCCATCCTAGATTTGAACGTATCTTGTTTCTTTGCAAACTCTGCGCTCTTTTCTACTGCTGAATCAATCATTTCATACCTTGTTTGAATTGCTTGATTTAGATTCTCGAATAATTGCATGTGTTGAACATACCAATCATCTCTTGCCGTGAGCTCTACTTGAGCAGTTTGTAATGCTTCATCTAACTCTTCTGCAACTTCGAATACTCGACCTAATCTAGCTTTTTCACGAGTGTACATTTCTTCAGTTTTCTCTAACTTTGGTTGAAGATGTTTAATTTTTGTAGAGGATTTAGCACCGTCCATCTCCATTTCATGAATCCGACTATCTTTATCTGAAATTAATGATTCCATACCTTCTCGCTCTATTTCTTTATCTATCGCTTCTTTTTCTAGAACGTCAATTATTGCATTTTTCTCTTCAACTTCTTGTTCAACTTTACGATATGCAACATATAATTTTTCTAAACGATCAGACTCTTCGACTAATCTTTCTTCAAGTTGTTTAACACGAATTTCCGGTGTAATTGAACCATTTTCATCACTAGTCATTGGATACCCTCGCTTATCTCGAGTCATAACCTCGCTTTAACTTCGGCGGATTCTTTGGCTAGGAATTGCGTTATTCCAATCTATTTATTGTGATACTGCAGCAATTGTTGCAGATAGTACTGCAGTCAATCTTTTTGATGAGGGGATATGTAATTTCTCATCCGGACCATGAGCATTATTCCCCGGACCCCCTGTCCCTGTACACAAGAATTGAGCCTCTGGATATTTTTCCTGCATCATAGCCATGAATGGGATGGTTCCACCAACCCATGTAGCCATTGGTGGGAGGCCACTAATATGCATAGATGCACGATTAAGTGCCTCTGCTAATTTACCATCCATTGCAGGAGCATGGAAACCATCAGCAGCAGCATCAGGAATATACTCTACTTTAGATCCATAGGGAGGGGCTTGTTCAAATTTATCTTTGAGGATAATATCTATTTCTTCTGCTTTAACACCAGGTGGTATTCTAAAACTTAACTTCAAATCGGTATTGGTCCTTAGAACGTTACCTGCTGTCTGCGTGGGAGGTATCCCATCTGCACCTATTACAGACATTGCTGGCCTCCAATTCATATCAAGAAGGATTTCAGCTGCTCCTTCATTTTGAGGCCTCAGATCATCAACAACAGGTAATTGAGACCAAATTCCATCACCTAATAAACCTCCAAGAGCTTCTGCCTCTTTCCTTACTTTATCACTAATTGCGACATGCATCTCAGGAACTAAAATTTTTCCAGATTTTGAATCTTCAACTCTATCAAGTAAAATTCTTTGAATCCTGAAAGAAGAAGGTATTACACCGCCGGACATTCCTGAATGTACACCTTCATTCGAAACCTGTACTGAAAGCGTACCAGCAACTAAACCGCGTAAAGCTTCAGTTACCCATATATGTTCATAATCTGGGCCACCACTGTCGAGAACCACTATCAAATTTGGCGTACCTAATTCATCAGTAAGTTGGTCGAGATAAGGAGGTAGATCATAAGATCCTGATTCTTCACATGTTTCAATAAGGAAATGGGATCGTGGATATGGGATACCTTGTTCTTGTAACATCTTGAGAGCCGTCACACAAACATAACCACCATATCCATCATCTAAAGCGCCTCGGCCAAATAACCAAGGATCTCTTCTAACTGCTTTCAGAGGGTGAAGCCCATCTGACCAAAGATGCTCTCTCGATGGTTGTTTATCTAGATGTGAATAAAATATTACTTCGCCAGGACCTGTACCTTCGACTGTAACTAAAAGTACTGGAGTTCTTCCCTCAATTTCATGAATCTTATACGTCATACCATCAAGTTCTTGATTAACAAGCCAATTTGAAAATAACTTGATTGCTGAATTAAGTTCGCCTTTTGCTTTCCAATTAGGTTCAAAACCGGGAGAAAGAGCCTCAATGGCAATAAATTCAGTCAAACTGGGAATTATTGAATCTTCCCATAACTCATCCGCTCTTTCTATCAGCCTATCCAAGTCTACAGACATGATACCCTGTTAAACAATACAGTCTTTGAATCTTTAATTCAGAGTTCCTGCTTTACAGGGCCACAAATTGGAAACTGGCCTTTGGAAAATGGACAAGATTTGCAAGGTTCGCATGATTCTTCCGATAGAGGCGGATGATTACTAAGAGAGTCATTAGAATCTAATTCCATTTTGGCTACTTGAATTAGTAACTCATCTAATTCACTCTGAGCTTGTTGGAAAAGTACTTCAGGATATTCTACCAATCTACCTGTTACTCCGACCCAAATAGCAGGACGAAGTACCTTACGAGGTTCTTCACGACTTGCTTCTATTCTTTTTAAGGCCCTGTAGTATAGCGCTAATTGCATTCTATGATGATTTAACATCGAAAATTCTGCATCACATTTTGGTTCATAAGAATCTTCTCCAAGAGATTCTAGAAGTCCTTCATTTTTTCTAGAACGTAACGAGTACGCTTCTTCTGTTTTCAGGTCAATTGGCCGTATTGTAGGGCCTTCACTGCTGACAGTACATAGAACAAGATCAATGAATCCATCCATCTGGACTGATGCTTTATCTATCAAAGAAAGAGGTTCAAGACCTTGAGGTGTCCAACGTGTCCTAGTAAGGCCATCAAGAGGGACTTCAAAACTGATGTGGAATGGCATTTCAGTCCTCAAACCTTCGACTTTCTCTCCTTCAATAACCTCCCCTGAAATTAATTGACCAAATTTGCTATTTGATAATCTATTTGTCATTTCAATAACTACATCTTTAATTTTTAATTTATCCGAATCTTTAGAAAGCATTTCTGTATAAACCATATCATGTAATTTTTCATTTACCATATTATTAGGATTCTTTTTTATCCAAGAATTAGGTAATTGAGGGGATTTTTCTTCTAATAATCCAGGATTCGGCATTCCTATCTCGACTATCCTATGTACTATCGACCCCAATAATGCAGGATCTATACCATTAAAAGAATCATTGGAAAGAGGTTTTTTAGATAAGGGAATAAGAGGAGCGGATTTGAGTCCACCTCTTGTTTCTAACCAATGGCGGCGCGAACATTCAGATAACTGTGAAAGTCGATGAGGAGCGGTTCTAACCCTATAATTTGAGTCTAATCTAGGTTCGGAATATGGTTTCAGCCCAGATACTGAACTTTTAGCAGCATTATTTTTTTGTATTATTCTTTGGGAAGGGGTTAGTAATGGTTGACCTTTATTTATATTATCGGTATCAAAGCAATCTTGATGATGGAGTAGAACCATTCCTTTCAGAAGATCGCTTCCAATAAAAGAATCATTTTTCATTGCAAAAGGATCTAAGTATCTATCAGTATTCAGATCAAATGGGGTATCTGTAAAATCGGTGTCTTTATTCCATATTGATTTATTTTCTCCTCTTCTGTATGCCCCTTGTCTAAGAGATTCAAGCCATATCTGACCTAATTGAGGTAGAGATTTATTATATTTCCAAGGAACTTTTAATCCACTATTACCATTTTCTGAATCATCAATCCATGTAGTTCCTTTGGGTGAACCAACAATAATCAAACGATGCTTCGCTCTTGTCGCACCCACATACAGTAATCTTCTTGCTTCAGCATCTTTCCTAGATTGATAAAGCCATTTTGTATGTAACCAAGTGGCGGATTTGATATCTTGTTTATCGGTCCAAGGTATTGGGTTACCTGCAAATAGTTCTGGACTAACCATAGTCCTAGATCTAGAATCAATAGTAAGATTTGTCTGTCTATTGGAACAAATATCAATTAAGAAAACAACACTTGCTTGAAGGCCTTTAGAGCCATGAATTGTCATAATTCTTACAGCATCTTTAGGAGGTATTGTGATTGCCTCCATAGAAGAAGATTCGCTTTCTCTTAATTGCCGGATTCTATCAGCAATTACGATAGAGTCGCCGCCGACCTCTGAGACTAAAGCGCGAATAAGGTCTGAAAATTGTTCGACATCTTGCAAGGAGGTATTGTCCGAATAAGTAAGAAGTAAATCGGAATTATCCAATGTATCTTCTAGTAACTCATTGATTCGACCCTGTTCAGAGAGTTCTATCCAATGCTTGACTAACTCTTTCTGCCTAGAGTTAATACTCAAAGAAGATAAACGATGGAGTAAATTTTCATTATTTTCTGCCATGCCAATAAATTCTTGTGTTTGTTCATCATTAAATCCTATGAGGCAGGAACGAGCCACCCAAGCTGCGGAATGAGCATCCTTTGGTCTAGCAATAAATTGTATTAATCCATCTAATGAATGAACTGCGGGTCTTTCTAAAAGTCCACCTTCTCTATCTGCTTGAGAAGAAATACCAAAATCATTTAGATATCGGATGATAATATCTCGTATATTTCTTCGAGATGGTAAAAGTACCATTATTTCACTTGGTGGAACTTTCTCACAAGCAGGTAATACATCCCACCTCCCAGATGGTGAAAGAACTCTAACTGGTTTACCTTCTATGAGGTACTTAATTCTACGAGCAACCATCATACCTTGCCTTTCTAATGAGTCTGGAGTTCCAGAAGTGAATGCATCAAGATATTTGTTGAGGTCTGTTGATGGATCATTAGGAATCTCGGCATTAAGTGGACAAATCCATTCAATTCCACCACTTTCTTTCGATTTATCTTTGCAAGCATATAATTGTTGAGAATCAGCATAAAACCCACCATTCGTGACTTTTCTATGCCGGGGATGGAATATATCCCCCCACCATTCGTTCATTACTTCAAGTAGTCCAGCATCTGTTCGATAATTTATTTTAAGTGAAATTAGACCTTCTTTTCGTTCGTCTGTTTCTTTTTGAGATTCTGTTTCCCAACCATCATATTGTTTGAATGGTATCCATCCTAGCAAGTCTTGTCCACCATTGACATAATGTTTCTTAGCATTAGCAATAGTAATTTGATGCGAATTCCTTGGATCTCGACTAAAGTCAATATCTCTTAATTCACGCCCAGGTGTAGTAAGTTGAGGTATACTGAGATATTCGTGTTTATTGATATCTCTAAGAGTCATGGCATACTGTCTAAAACCAGTTACTTCAGCTTGCCTAAATGCATAGATACTCTGCTTTATGTCCCCTACATAGCAAATAGTAGGTTGCCATTCAGTATTAGGTACATCAGGATCACCGTCTTCAACCAAACGAGGCCCCCATAGTCTAGATAATAACCGCCATTGTAAAGGAGAATTATCTTGAGCTTCATCGATAATAAAAGCACGATACCTTCTTCGAATCTTCTTTAATAAGTCAAACCTTCTTGTCAAATCTTCTCGTGTTTCTTTGAGATGAAATGATGAGTCTCCGATAAATTTAGGATTAGATTCAAAAGATTCTAGGATTGAAAATGCTGAGTATATATGATCATCCCTCCATGCTTTTTTAGGAGGATTATTAAGTGCTGAAATAATATCCTCAGGATAAAAACTCTCGCAGATTAAAGGACAATTTGCTAATAATAAATCTCCTGCTAAATCCTGAATGTCATCATAATCATGTACTTCATTAACTTCTTTTAATTTGGCCATAATACCTCTAAAACCAATTAATACTGTGCGTAAATCATCAAGATTCTGTGCTTCTTGCTCAATAGTAAATCTATATACAGTTTTATTATTTAGCGAGGGGGGGCTCTCCGGAATATTATCTGGAAGTGTGACTAAAGGATTTACCCAATGACTCGGAGTACATGGAGGTGTTTCTTGATCTAATAGCATTGCTATACGTGTAAAATGGAGAATAATTTCCCCCTCGTCAGAAGACCATAATTCTTTGAAATCTTGTGTAGTTGATTTGAATATTTTACTTACTTTACCAAGATTCTCTATACCTCTATCCCAATTCGAAGAGTCGTTCGGAAGATTTCCTCGTGGAAATATTGAAGGAGGACCTTTGGTAAAAAGTGAATTAGGACTTGCAGTGCAATGTAAAATATTGCTTAACCAAATTAATTTATTCCAACTATCTCCATTAGAACCTATTGAAGATAAATGATCTAAACAGGCAATACGAGTTTCTGGACCCCATCCACTACCCAATTCATTCGGAAATTGTTTAACTAAATCGCAGAATTGAGAAATTATTCTTTGAACATGACCAGAAAAATCATTTAATTCATTACAATCAATAGATTCGAGTATTCTTTCTTGTAATTTATCTGGAATTATTTTATTATTAGAATCTCCTAGATCTCTAACCGCTTCATCGATGAATATCGAACGATTTGCTAGGTTCCTAATGATATTAATCGCTCGTCGTCGACTTGCATATCTGCGTTGAATACGATCTCGAGCAGCTAAAATTTCCTTAGGACCAAAATTTCTATTATTAGTCATACCTGCATCAACAGCCTCGTAGAATCGATTTGGATTGGAAGATAGTCTCCAGAGAGTATTTAATCCAGATTCAGTAAGTAATATTCGTCCAGAATCTGAAACATTTTCTTGGCTTAAAGAATCTCCAAGCATACCACGATATGGAGCGATTAATTGATTGAAGAAAGAATCTATTGTGCCAATAGGAGCATCATCTAACAGCGTGAGTAACTGCTCATTGAACCCTTCAAAATGAATTCTTGGATCTCTACGATATTTGCCGTCATCACTTATTGGCCCGGGTCCTAAACGTGTTAGTCGGCTTCTTAAGCGATCTTTCATTTCATCTGCTGCTTTATTTGTAAAAGTAAGTAAAACAACTTCACCTGGTAATAAACCTCCCCAATTTTGAAGATTCTGGGTTTCAGATTTACCTTGAGCTAATATGCCACCTTGGAGTTCTGGAGGTCGTTCGGGTTTAGGTAAAATTCTAGTTGCACGCTGATCTTCAGAAAGATAATGTTCAATCACTCTATCAACTATTGTACTAGTTTTTCCAGTACCTGCTCCAGCATCAACAACTATATGAGAATCTAAATTTAAAGCCAATTTTTGCGCTCTATTAAGCTTCATTAAAAATCACCTTCTAATTTCACATCACAAATATCTTTAACGTTACAATATTTACAATTATTTTTTTCTGGTATAGGATTAACATACCCTTTAGTTGTTCGATCTGAAACATTTAATGCTACAGAAATACGTGATGCTAACCATGCTCGGAAAGGATCACTCAAAGGCGTATCATCTTCATTGAGGAAACGAAATCTATCATGAGTTATATTTGTTGATTCACCAATTTTTGATAAATTCGAAATGAAATTATTATTTGATAATTCTACCATGTGTGAAGTTTTATGTCCTAATACTGAAATCCCTACTCCAATAACCAAATCACCAGGATGATTTACTTCCCAAGCCCTAGCATACAAAGCAAGTTGAAGTTCTTCAAGAACACCTTTGTAATGTCGTTCATTAATATCTGTTTTTTCAGTTGTCTTCAGATCTCTAATTATGACTAAACGGCGAGGAGTCCATTGAGAATTATAAATTTCTAATGGCGCAACTTCATTACTTCCTTCTTGATTAATCCAAATATTTTCTTCGGAATCAAAAGGAACTAAATCTACACGATCTATATAACCACGTAACCAAATATCTGATAATTTATCACCAAGAGGTAATGTAATATCCTCAGGAAGAGATATTAAGATTCCATTGGAATTTTCTCTGGATAAATTCCATTCCAACGCTATTGGAATAACATTCTCGAGTAATAGCTCTGCTTCAATCATTCTCCCTATTCTTCCAGAAGGAGCTATTGGAGTAGGATTTAATAGCCAATTATCCCAATCTTGAATATTCATTCCAGTCATCATTCGGACTCGATTAGTAGATACTGCATCGCTTCGATTTAACCAAGGAGCAATATTATCGAGATTCAGGAGAGCTTTTTTCATCAATATTTCGGGACTTATTTTTGACTTGAAAATATTTAATGGTATTTTTGAATTTATAGAAAAATCTACATTTCTATCTACCTCCTCTTCGAATTCTAATATATCTAGAAGTAAATTATGATGTATTTTATGAAATAAGTCCCCATGAGTTCGCGCATCTAAATCCTCTTTTTGAGACTCTTCGGCGGTGATCCTTAAACTTCGACTAAGCCAACCGGCTCGGGGGCATCGAAGCCATTCCTGAAGTCGACTCGCAGACCAATTAGAGACTTTTTGATTCTTAAGTTGAATAAATCCATGACGAGAATCACTGACATTTATTTTAGTTGGATATGGAGTAAATGGTCTGGGATCTATAGTTGAAGTTATTATTTCTTTATTTTTAGAAGAATCCCAAGTTCTTGCGGAAATTACGGGCCATCGGGAATTATTACGAGGAGATTTAAACATCTTTGGGGTCTTACGACTCATGTTTTTAGTATCAGATTGAAATAAATAATTCTTATTAATAACAGAAAGATAACCGTCTGGTTCAGCTATTCTTGGTTGCCTCCTTTCTCTATCTCGTTGTAATAATGAATCTAATGAGATTGTTACTGAGCTAGAATTTATTGGAGGCGTCAGTAATTTTTCATTATTATTTAATTTAGAACCATCCATCATTCGAATTGTTCGGGGACTTAGTGAGTGATCTTTTGGCATTTCAAATATTACTGAATCATCCTCAGGATCATTGAGAATTGTCCACTCACGAATAGGCGTTGAAGAAGGAGTTGCATCATCTAAACTTGGATCTAAGATAATAACTTGAGGGGCAGACTTGAGAATATGTTCAAGATTATGACGAGCATTTCTAACAGGTCCATCAGGCCTCAATAAATTATTTTCATTCCTTTCTTGGTCACCTAAAAAATGCATCTTAGGGACTTTTAAGTTCCAAGAGATTGATGAAACATTGGCTAAAATTGTCATATCAGCAGTACAACCAAGAGCTTGGTCGCAAGATAAAATTCGTAGCCGATTACGATTAAGATTGATGGATGATGAAAAATTAGTAAGTGCCATCAGATTAGAAATTTCATCAACCCAATCTGGCCCCATTATTGCAAATTTATGATGTAAAGATTTTTGCGTATCACGAAGATTTGTAAATTCAGTAACTAAACTTTGGATAACTCCTGAAGTAATAGTTAAATTACCAATAAATTCTCCTTGTAATGTACTTTGGCGTGAAAGTTGAAGAGTTGAGATTAACCATTCATCGCCTGATTTGGGATTTATGGGAAGGGGGAGTTTATGTTTAGAGAAAACTCCAAGATTGCTTGACTCATTGACAATTGTACGATCGAGTCCAGATAGAATTGGACTGAGCCATTTGAGTACACAGAGTAACCACCATTGTGTAGATTCTTTTTTGAGATTATCATCCTCTTCATTGAAGCCGAAATCAAAATCGGATTCTAAACAATTTAACCATTGAATCAAAGTCCCTGGACCTCCAAGAATATGATTAGTACGAGCAATCTTAGTAAGGATTTTAGGATCAGGTATTGGTCTAATTCTTTCATCCGTAGGATGAGGCGGAATTTCTGGAAATAGAGTCAAAGAGTTTTGAATAGAAAGTGCTTTTAATTTATCTAAAGAAAATGCATCATTACCATGAGATAAATTTAGATATGAATGAAACCAATGGCCTAAAGGATGATTGGTAATCATTAAATTTTCTGAAGAAGTTGGGAAACCTAGATTTTTTAAACCGCGATCCCAAATATATTTATTATTTTCAAAATTTGGATCTATGATTAATACACTATTATTCGGGGACTTATCGAGCTCTTTTGTTGCGAATGAAAATGCTGCCTCAAAGGACTGATTTTCACGCTGAAGTAATATTCTCTCAATTTCATTACCAACTATAACATTCTTGAAACTGTGTTCAGGAACCCATACTGGTAGGTCTGAATTTTTAGTAATAGGCCATTCATCTTTTAGTAGAAGACCATGTTTTCCTAGACGAAAATTTCCTTTATTGGATAATTGATGGATTGGACAATGGCTAGATATCATACGTATGAAATCAATCTCTGAACGAGGTATTGTAGGAGAATGGTTTAACATAATTATACCATCAATATCTATCAAAGAGAACGGTTTTTGAGAATGTTTTAATTTCTCAATAATACGATCTGCTAAGAAATCAATATGTGTTGAATTGAGTTTTGATTCTAATGATTTTAATATTTTACGAAATGTTCCAATCCCAGGGCCATCCCATTTCGAACCTATAGATTCAGTAGATAAGAAATGGTGTAATTCTAGTAAAGCAATTGTTTTACCGCGGCTCCAATTCATATTAGGGAGAGGATTTATGATTGGAAAACCTAAATTTGCTGATTCTTTTTTACATTCTTCATGTAATATTAATTGAAATGAAGGATCATTCTGTAATAATCTCGGCATTCGAAAATCTGCCATAATTGAATCCATTAGTGAGGAGATTGTATGGTGAAGAGTATTGTCTATAACAAATCCCTGATCAGTTAAAGATTCAAGTATTTCACGTCGAGATTCAGTATTAGGATAAATAATTAGAATTCGAGATTTACCTCCTTGAGAAAATGATTTATTATCAATTATTTGAGAAATAATATGATCAGTTAACCACTGAGGAAAAGAACCGGGAGATACCTCTTCATTTGTTATCATCATATCAATGCTGACCAAAATTGTCCCTCCGAGTACTAATCATATCGACGAGGGTTATTGAACCCAACGATATAACGATTTAGAAATTATGTACTTAATTATCTTTTCGAGAATATATTGATGCAGCAAAGAATGAGATGAAAACTACAACATTTGGATATGGTAAGGCGTCAAATGTACTCTCTTCATTATTATAATGCCAATCAAATACAAGTACTGCAGTCAAATCATTACCATCGTAAGCAGAATTATGTTCAATGGATATCTGTCCTGTATTAGAAAGAGTATTCTCGCTTGATGTAAGTTCAACAACATCTCTTAAGATATGGTGATAAAACTCTTCTCCATTTCCTCCCTCAGGAAAATAGCCCACTTCTTCAACAAAGAAAATTAACGGACTTATTGTATAAGATTCTGATAAATCAGGTGTCGAAATATTCCAAGAAAATATATCCTCTCCAGATTCATTAGACCAACTTAATCTTGCAGATGCATCCCCTAATTCTATTGAACTACCGGCATCCAAAGATACTTGATAATCAGTAGTTAAACTATCAGATTGAGAAGATGTCCCGATATGAAGTCGTTCACCATCAAAAACATTAGAAGGAGCAATACGCTCAAAAGAACCAGATATTAGAGAAGTTTGACCATATCTCTCAACCCATCTATCGTCAGTTTCTTGTGAACCAAAAGGGTCTTGGGTTTCGGCAATAAAACGATGATAATGGACTTGCATAATACTTTCATCATCTGGTGTTATTAGAGAATTTGTTACAGCCTCTGTTTGGACACAGTTTGTACACCAAGTTGCAGTATAGACTTCAATTAAATGAGGCCATTCTTCTGCCGTCATCTCATTACTTACAGTACTATTATTGTGCCCGGAAAGAGAAATTGAGATACCACCTAAAGTTCCTGTATCGGTAGAATCTGATATTACATTATGCCATGTTTTAATTTCATCTGACTCTGCAAATGATTGCTGTGCAAAAAATAGCAGAATAAGGGTGACTACAACTACACGCATACTGGTCATAATAAATCGGCGATAGTTTTTACACAAAAACTAGAGGGTTAACTGCTAATGCTTTGGAATGATTCAATGGTTCTACTAATATCCTCATCAGTAATATGTAAATGCACTACTGCACGTACTACTTTAGAATTAATATCTAACACATCTATTCCTAATTTTGCTAATTCTTCGACTACTTTAGAAGCAGATAAATTCTGACAAGAAATGTAAGCCATATTTGATTGAACAGCACTGAGATCAACTTGGAAACCATCCATGCTGTTTATTGATTTTGCAAGTAAATAAGCCCGAGAATGATCTTCATGGAGGCGTTCAATATTATTTTCTAATGCATATATTCCTGCTGCTGCCAAAATACCTGCTTGCCGCATACCTCCACCGAAAATTTTTCTCCAACGATGAGCTTCTGCAATTGTTTCTGAATCCCCCACTAAGACAGAGCCTACTGGTGCACCAAGACCTTTAGAAAGACATATTGATATTGTGTCAAAGTTTTTCACCATGCGTTCTAGAGTTATCCCACTAGCAACTACTGCATTGAAAATACGAGCGCCATCGAGATGAGATTTACAACCATTATCATGTGCAATTTGACAAATTTCATCCATTACATCTAGAGGATAGAGTGAACCACCACCCATATTTGCTGTATTTTCTACACAAATGAGAGAACAATTAGGGAAATGAGAATGGCTTCCTTCTGATTTACGTATTGCTGCTTTCACATCAGTTGGATTCATGATTCCTTTTTCACCATCAACAAGTGAAACTGAACAACCAGCTAATGAAGCATAGCCTCCGCCCTCATATAGGTAAATATGAGATTTTTTATGTGTCACAATTTCATCGCCGGGTTTAGTCTGGGATTTGATAGCTATTGCGTTGGACATAGTTCCCGAAGGAACAAAAAGAGCTGCTTCTTTACCAAACATATTAGCAATTCTCTTTTGTAAATCATTTACAGTTAAATCATCACCTAAAACATCATCTCCAACTACTGCTAAAGACATAGCACTACGCATTTCAGGTGTAGGTTGTGTAACGGTGTCACTACGAAGGTCGACTCGACCACCCGGATAGTCCCTCATGGTTAGGCCATGAGGTTATCACATATCAAATAAAGCGATATTCAATCTTCTTTCGGAGGAACTCTTTTTCGTCTTTTAGTAGATTTAGTATTCTTATGTCCTTTTTTAGATTTGGACTGAGAACCTTGCATGAACATTACTGTAATAGCAATTAATAATACCACTGCAGTTGCACCGCCGATCAGGGCTGTTGGAATCCCCGCTTCATCAGAATCAAGTACACAAGAAGTTTGACCAGATTGCGATTGTGATTCTCCGGTAGGACATGGTTTCTGTGAACTCATTCCGGGTAAAGCAACAAAATAATTTTCAGATGCAGGTATACATGCAACTGATGACATTAATGGGGTATAAGTTCCTGCAGGGCATGGAATTTGTTCGGTGGAAGCAGGATCTTCAACATAGTGACCTCGATCAGCGGATTGACATGATTCTTGGCCTGTTAATGGCTGATATGTACCATATACACAAGCATATTGTGCTGTAGAAGATATACCACTAGAAAAATAACCAGGATCGGCAAGAATGCAGCCAGACTGTCCCGCTTCTGCTTGATATGAACCCGCTAAACATGGTAATGGAGATGTTGAACCCGGTGATGAATAAGCTCCTGGGTTTGTAGTCAAGCATTCGGAAGAAGCAGGTTGTGGTTGATATTGGCCTGCAGGGCATATTGTCTGCATACTTTGGCCTTCTATTGGTACGTGGTAACCAACATCAGAAAAAATACAACTTATTGAACTAGTTTCAAATTGATATGAGCCTGTAGCACATGGTGTTTGAGAAGATGCTTTTGATGCTGAGACATAGTACCCAGCATCTGCATTAAGACATTCTGATTGTCCATCAGATGGCTGATAATTACCTTCAGTACAATCTGTAACTGAAGATGCCCCAGTATCCGATACATAGCTGCCACTTGGAGCCTCTAGACAGAAAATTTGACCAGTAGATGGTTGATAATATCCTGCTTCACAGGGTGTCTCATTAGATGATCCTGAATCTGGAACATTATGGCCGATATCAGCAAAAATACAATCACTGGAAGTAATAGATGCAGTATTTTCGTTATAGGTACCTGCAGGACACTCTGTTTGAGATGTTGCTCCTATTGAATCAACATAATGCCCAGGATCTGAGGATTGACAATCTGATTCTTGAGTTGACCCAGTCAGATTTTGATATGTACCTAAATTACAGGCTATTTGAGTTGATGAGTAATAATTTACTACAAAATATCCTGGTTCGGCATCTATGCAAGATATTTGACCTGTAGATGATTGATAAGTTCCAGGGGAACAACCTTCTTGGGATTCTGAATTATTATTTTGTACAAAGTGACCAATACTAGCATCGATACATAATTCGGCCGCATAGTTTGGTTGATAAGTTCCTGGATTACATTCTCTTTGAACGGTGGCACCCATATTTGGAACGTGATTTCCTGGTAATGCTGCAATACAGTTTTCGATACCAGTATTCGGCTGATAGTATCCCATGTCGCACATTATTTGTGCTGTTGATTCGAAATTTGACTCATATCCTGGCGATACATCTATACAAGCCGATTGAAAATAACTTGACTGATAAGTTCCCGATGGACAACTTTGTTGGCTAGATGCCCCTATTCCAGCAACAAAATTACCTGGAGATGACTCAATACAACTTGACTGCTCGGAATTAGGTTGATATGTACCTATATCACAAGGGACTTGAGAGTGATAAAGCAGATTTGTGCTATAATGCCCTGCATCTGCTGATACACAAGAACCATCATAATTAGAGTCATAACTACCGTCAGGGCAGCCATTAGGTAAATTATCTAGTATAGCAATCATGGAATCAGAATCTATATCTCTCTCAGATATATGAATACCTCCTGCTCCTTGATATGAGGCTGGACCTATAGAATCTGATGAAAGATTAACATGACTTAAATTCGCATCGCCCCATGAATCATTCCAATTTCCATCTCCCATTTGACCCCTATATGATTGACCTCCGCAAACAACATCTCCAAGACCGTATGATGAGTTATTTTGGTCTGCATGAATTATACAAAGTGTATTACCATTTATTGATGTTGCAATCACGTTTGGGTTCTCACCAAAGTCTGTGAACGAAGAATTAACTCCGATGGCAAGTGGATTAGATTGATGAGTATAGTCACCACCACCATTACCGGTTTGACCCCACCAATTAGCACCCCAGCAATATGGAATTAATTGTTCAGATATAACACAACTATTTCTGTAGGCAACTTCTAATGAGATTATTGGAATATTAACACTGAGGTTTATTGCAGTTGGCGAACTAAACCAGATATTATTTCCAGTACCAAGTTGACTATCAAAATTAGCACCCCAACACTTCACTATTTGAGATTGATACAATGCACAAGTATGGTCATCTCCAGTACCAACTGCTATTACATTACTATCTACAAATTGAGGCAAAGGATAATTCACATCGGCCATAGAACCTATACCGAGTTGCCCATCGTCATTTCTACCCCAACAATATAGATCATTATTATTTATGATACCACAAGTATGTTGAAAGCCAGTTGAAATTGAAATGAATGAGGAGTTGGTTGGGAAATTTGATTCATTAATAATTACCGGAGTGTAACGTCCATTGAAAGAATTACATCCTGCAGGGCTGGGATTGTTGTCTGAAGAATATTCACTACCACCAGTACATACAGTCCCATCTCCCAATTGACCATAGCCATGCCACCCCCAACATAGACCTTCTCCAGTATTCAAAATCGCGCAGAAATGTCCCTGATTTGCATCAGATAATGATACTGCAGTTTTACCATTAGGTAAAGAAACTTGAAGTGGTGGATGATTTGTTGCATACCAACAAGTAAGACCTCCAGATTCTTGACAAACATCATTACCAGAGCCTAATTGACCATATTCTCCTCCACCCCAGCACCAAATCTCGCCTATATCATTTAATCCACAAGTTGACCATCCACCAGTAGAAACCTCGACCATATTTCCTCTGGATGCTAAGTTTTGTGCTAACCAAGGTCCTGCAGGTCCACTAGTTGCTTGATCTTCACCGATATCTCCACCTAGACCTCTTTTTCCTTGTTCATTACTGCCCCAACAAACGACTTCAAAATCTTCTGTGATTATACATTGAGTGTATCCTCCAGAAGATAAGGTCGAATATGAATAGACCGAGTCTTCTTGATACCCCTCAAAATTAATATTTGAATGTGAAAATAAATTAAGTTCATTATCTTCGAGTTCTATAGATTGATTAGATATCGGTATAGCCGATAGAGACATACCAAGTAATGTAAAAACAATCAATATTGGGACTAAATTCGATTTCCGAAATACTTTCATATTTTATCGGTGTATATTCAACCATATTAATTTTAGGAAGAATTAGTGAAAATAATCTATGGACACACTAATTTGCTTGGAGTGATTCGCAAGAACATGACTGAATCTTTCCTATCGGATAATTGCCCTCCTATGGGGATATATGAGACCCTATATGACTTCAGGGATTCTTTTGGAAGTTTTATGGGCACTGAGGGAACACATCCATGGTCGCAAGGATTCCCCCTAACGACGCCATTAGAGAATTTTGATGGCCCATCTATGCCGGATAGTATAGATGTTACTTGGGAAGATCGTTTCTACCCAAAAGCATGGGGTCATCCAAAGTTAAGAGAATCTATTGCAAACTACTACAACGATCAATATAGTTCTGAAATAACTCCTGAAAATGTAATGGTATTCGCAGGAGGAAGACCTGGTATCTACACGGTTTTATCATTCCTAAAAGAAAATGTCCAGGTCAGAATTGGAAATATCGAGTGGCCGGCATATCTGGATATAATGGAACAAACAAATACTAATTTCCAAATCGTTCCTTTCACCAAGGAAAATAACTTCCATCCGAGCAATCATGCCTACTTCGACAGATCGGGACTCAATGCTAAAACTCGTCTAATGCCGATCATTTCTAATCCTCAAAACCCATCTGGTCAAACTCGTTGGGGGGAGGAGCTTAGAGAGCTCATTCAGTTAGCTGAACAATCTAAGAATGGAATTTTACTCGACGAAGCATATGAAATGTTTCATTCGCCTTCAGTAAGTGGAATACAATTCGTTCAAGATCTAGATAACAGCAATATTTTCATCGCAGGGGCATGCACAAAAGGACTACAATCCCCAGGAATTCGAGTTGGATGGATTATTGCTAGTAAAAAGAATATTGAGACATTAGCCAACTTCTCTAGTTTTGGGATGGGAGGAGTTAGTCATCCATCACAACTCTATGCAGTCAAACTCCTCGAGCCTGGACGAGTAAAGCAGGCCAGAAAGGCAGTTGAACAACATTACAACTGGCAACGAGAAAGATATGGGAGGGCATTCAAGGATATGGGTTTAGAAGTTTATACCGGTGATGGAGGATTCTATCATTGGCTCGAGTTACCTGAAGGAATGACAAGTGCTGAGCTAAATAGACGGCTATTCAAGAGAGGTGCTGCAATATTATGCGCTTCTGATTGTGATATGGCTCGACCACATTCCAAAGATCCAAATTATGTCACACCATATACAAGATTCTTACGATTTTCATTTGGCCCATTACTACCTGAAACATTCGAAGATGATATCCGACTATTCAGAGAAGTATTTGATGAATATATGTCAGATATGGCTCCTCAGAATAACTAGTTCGCAGGTTCATGTAAATTATATGCATGTAGGGGTGGAGTATATACATGGAGATTAATCAACTCATTATTTGAATTATTAGAAACTCTATGGATATCTGGTTCATCTGAAGCACAAATCTCTCCTGATTGATATTCCCTTACACCAATTGGATAAGCTAATCCTTCATTATTAAGATTGTAAGTAGTTTCAGTTGAAACCCCATCGATAATTTTGAAAGCACAGTCACTACCTATATGATCATGTATAGGAGTTAATTGGCCTGGTGTCCAACATATTGCTACTAATTCGTAAAATTCAGTT
>Ga0209035_10000036_pt1 | contig 48711 bp, 49 predicted proteins | sample MarorgKNORR_S2LV_6_FD_188220 | JGI IMG/M metagenome (GOLD analysis project Ga0209035, IMG submission 188220) | Marine microbial communities from the Southern Atlantic Ocean, analyzing organic carbon cycling - AAIW_A/KNORR_S2/LV (SPAdes) (version 2) | ecosystem: Environmental > Aquatic > Marine... | reverse complement strand
AAAAACTCTATTACTGAGACTGAGACTGAGACTGAGACTGAGACTGAGACTGAGACTGAGACTGAGACTGAGACTGAGATTGAAGATATTATTGAAGCTGATCAAAATTTAGAAAAAGATAGTGAACTTAAAGATTCTAATAAGGAAGAATTAATTAGTGAAAATTCTCATCAGAATTATTTACATAATAATGATGGAGATGTTGAAATTAAAGAGGAGACCACTGAAAAAAAGTCAAGTAGTACAAGTGGTCAAAAATCATTTTTTGATACTTTCGATGAAAATCAATAAATCAACTATATCACTTAATGGATTAAAGTTTAATTCAAAGATTGGACTATTTGAATTTGAGAGAGAGAATGGAAATAATTTCGTTATAAATATATCAGTAGATATTGATAAAATATCTTATGATGATCAGATTAAAGGAACTGTAGATTACGGAGAATTATTTTCAATTATTGAGTTTGAAATGTCAAAAACTTCTAAATTAATTGAAACTGTTGCACATAAAATATCATCTAGAGTTCATGCTGAATTAAAAAATATTAAATTGTGTAAGATTGAAATAATAAAAAAGAATCCTCCTCTTGAAGGTAATTTAGATAGCTCAAGATTTTTATTAGAAACAACAAAATAATATGAGTAAAGATAATTCTCTTAAAGATTACTTATCAAAGGCAAAAATCATAATAAATGATGATAAGAAACTTAAGAAACTTATTGAGGATGTTTTAAAGAAATTAAAAGAATTATCAAATAATAAAAAGACTTCCGAAAAGCTTAATAATTATTTAAGACTCTTTATAAGGATGATTAATGCATATACCTCAAAAGAGTATACATATGTTCCATGGAAGACTATATGTCTTCTAGTCGCTGGTCTTATATATTTTATTTATCCAATTGACCTAATTCCAGATTTTATTCCAGTAGCTGGAATTATAGATGATGTGGCTTTAATAGCTTGGATATATGATTCAATAAAAGAAGATATAGATAATTTTTTGGAGTGGGAGAAAAGTAGTGAGGAGTAGGGTATTTTATTAAAAATTATTTTATGTTTGGAAAGAACAACAAATTATTTAAAACCATATGAGAGGAAGGTTATTTAGAGACCTTGTAAATAATAATAAAGAACCTTTATCTATTCTTGGTACTGTAAACGCATACTCATCAATTCTTGCTAAAAAAAATCGTGTTAAATCAATTTATCTTTCTGGAAGTGGTGTGGCTGCATCATCTTTTGGATTACCTGATCTTGGTTTTACTAAACTTGAAGATGTTGTTGAAGATGCAAGACGAATTACATCAGCTTGTGATTTGCCTCTTCTTGTTGATATAGATACGGGATTTGGTTCAACAAAATCTATTAAAAATATTATTCAGTCTTTAGAAAAAGAAGATGTAGCAGCTGTTCATATTGAAGATCAGGTAGATTTAAAAAGGTGTGGTCACAGACCAAATAAAAAATTAGTTTCAATCAGCAAAATGCAGGATAGAATTAAAGCAGCAGTTGATGCTAGGACTGATGATAATTTTGTAGTCATGGCAAGGTCTGATGCATTAGCAGTAGAAAGTGAGGAGATGCTTCTAGAGAGAATCTATTCTTATGTAGAGGTTGGTGCAGATATGATTTTTCCTGAAGCTCAAGTATCGCTCGATGGGTATAAAAAAATCGCACAAGCTTCTTCTGCTCCAATTTTAGCAAATATCACTGAGTTTGGAAAAACTCCTTTATTTACTAAAAAAGATTTACACGATGTTGGAGTGTCAATGATTCTGTATCCTCTAACAGCTTTTAGGGCGATGAGTAAAGCTGCAGAAAAGATTTATAAAGAATTATCAAATGCTGAATCTCAAGAACATATGCTTAGTTATATGCAGACTAGAGATGAGTTATATGATTACCTCTCCTACCATAAATACGAGAAGGAAATGGATGATATTTTAAATAAAAAAGATGAGTAAAGGATTAAGAGGTATTGAGGCAGGAATAACTTCAATCTGTACTGTTGGAGAGACTGGGGATGATCTCCATTATAGAGGTTATGACATTGTTGATTTAAGTGAACATTGTATTTTCGAAGAGGTTTGTTATCTACTTCTCTATGGGAAACTTCCTAATAATGATAAGCTTAAAAGCTTTACAGATAATATTATTTCTAAGAGATCTCTTCCAAATTCATTAAAAATTATTTTACAGAAAATTCCTCAAGATTCAAATCCTATGGATGTTCTTAGGACAGCATGTTCTTTCCTTGGAAATATAGAGCCAGAGAAATCTTTTAGAAATCAGATACATTGCTCTGAGAGGTTACTTGGAATATTTCCTTCTGTATTAAACTATTGGTATCATTTTTCACACTTTGGTAAGAATATTTCTGAGGAAAATGAATCTCGGACTATAGCCGGACATTTTCTTCATACGCTCCATAGTAGGAAGCCAACGGAGACTGAGGAGAAAGTTATGAATATTTCTCTTATCCTTTACGCTGAACATGAATTTAATGCGTCAACATTTGCCGCGAGAGTATGTGCTGCAACGCTATCTGATTTTTTTTCTTGTATCACGGGTGCTATTGGGACCTTAAGGGGCCCTCTTCATGGTGGAGCAAATGAGAAAGCTATGGAACTCATATCAAAATTTAAAGACGAGGAATCAGCCTCAAAATCTGTATACTCAATGCTTGAAAATAAAGAGCTTATAATGGGTTTTGGTCATGCTGTTTATAAAAAACAGGATCCAAGAAATGATATAATCAAGAAGTGGTCAAAAAGATTATCAGTAGGGAGACATAATGAAAAACTTTATAACATATCCTGTAGGGTTGAAACTATCATGAAAGAAGAGAAAGGTCTTTTTGCTAATGCTGATTTTTTTCATGCTTCAGCTTACAATTTTATGGATATCCCTACAAAACTTTTCACTCCAATTTTTGTTTGTTCAAGAGTCTCGGGCTGGGCAGCACATATTATTGAGCAGAGATCAGATAATAAGTTAATCAGGCCTGGAGCAAAATATATTGGTAATGATCCTCTTGATTTTATTCCATTAAACAAAAGAAATTAATATGAAAAACGAGGTATCAGAAAATTTTATTTCCGATTACGATAAAGAGATAAAAGAAATAGCAGACTATACTGTTAACTTCTCAAAATTCTCTGATCTTTCTAGAGAAACTGCTTATTATGTCCTTCTGGATAGTATTGCATGTGGAATCTTAGCTCTAAAAAATGAGTCTTGTAAAAACTTATTAGGTCCAGTTTTTGGTGGTTCCAACATAGATAGTGGAGCAAGAGTTTTTGGAACAAACTATAAGTTAGATCCTATAAGGGCTGCTTGGAACACAGGGTGTATTATCAGGTGGCTAGATTTTAATGATACATGGTTAGCGAAGGAGTGGGGTCACCCTTCTGATAATTTAGGAGCAATTCTTCCACTTACTGATTTTTTGAGTTTACAGAGGATTAATGAAGGCCAGGATCCTATAAAAATCTCTGAATTATTAGAATTTACAATTAAAGCTCATGAGATTCAAGGTGTCTTAGCTCTTGATAATAGTTTTAATAAAGTCGGACTTGACCATGTCTTACTAGTAAGGTTAGCTTCAAGTGCTCTTTCCTCATACTTACTTGGTGGTGATTTTGAAGATGTATGTAATACTGTATCTAATGCATGGGTTGATGGAAGTAGTTTAAGAACATATAGACATGCACCAAATACAGGAAGTAGGAAGTCTTGGGCAGCGGGAGATGCGGCATCGAGAGCTGTTCATCTGGCATGGCTTACCACTCGAGGTGAAGGAGGATACAGAGGTGCACTTTCTTCGAATATATGGGGATTTAGTGATGTTAGTTTCGAAAGTAAACCAATTAAAAGAAGTCAAGCCTATGGCTCATATGTGATGGAAAATATTTTATTTAAAATATCATTTCCTGCTGAGTTTCATGCTCAGACAGCTGTTGAGGCAGGGATATCTCTACATGAGATGTATAAAGACAAGCTTGATGAGATTTCAAAGATAGAGGTTGAAACACAAGAGTCTGCAGTGAGGATTATATCAAAGACTGGACCACTGTATAACTATGCAGACAGAGATCATTGTCTTCAGTATATGATTGCAATAGCATTGATATATGGAAAAGTAGAAGCTAATCATTACCAAGATGAAATTGCAAGTAATCCTATGATTGACTCATTAAGAGAAAAGATGATAATCAGAGAAAATCCGAATTTCTCTAAAGACTATTTGGCTCCTAATAAAAGATCAATTTCTAATAGTATTAAGCTAGTTTTTGATGATGGATCTAAGTCTGAAAAAATCACAGTTGAATATCCAGTTGGCCATAGGAATAGGAGAGAAGAAGGGATTCCTTTATTAATAAAAAAATTTGAAGATGCAATAAGTAACTACTATTCAAAAAATCAATCAGGTGATATTTTAAGTTTCTTTTTAGACAAGGAGAAATTTTTAAATTTGACAGTTAATGAAATGATGGATAAATTAATTATAAAATGAGAGTTGTAATTCAGAGGGTTAGCCAGTCAAATGTTGAGGTTTCAGGAGAAGTTATAGGAGAAATTAAGACAGGTGTGATGGTTCTTGTAAGCTTTGATGATGAAGACACCGATATCGACCTTGAATGGATGTCAAAAAAAATTATTAATCTTAGAATATTTAATGATGATGAAGGAAAGATGAATAGAAGTCTTCAAGATGTCAGTGGAGATATACTTCTTATCAGTCAGTTTACACTTCATGGTTCTACAAAAAAGGGAAATAGACCATCATTTATTAAGGCAGCAAAACCTGATTATGCTAAAATGATGTATGAGAATTTTATTGAAGTCTTAGAAAAATATTTTGGAAAAGAAATAGAAACAGGAGAATTTGGGGGTGATATGAAAGTCAGTTTAATTAATGATGGACCTGCTACAATTATTATAGACTCAAAAAATAAGGAGTAAAATTTATTCAGTTCTAATAATATGATTTTTCAAAAAATAGAATCTAATTCCGAATGATTTAAGCTTATTACTTTTTTAAATAAAAGATTTTATAAATTTTGATTAAGCCAAGAAGTACTAAAGCTATAGCTATGAAATATAGCATAGCATAAAACCAAGAAATTTGACTTTTAAGAACAGCTAAAAATACAATTGATACTAGAAGCAGTGTTGCTACTTCATTCCAAATTCTTAATATTTTATCACTAAATTTAATTTTTCCAGCAATCATTTGATTTAATAATGTTTGAGAAAATATTGTATATATTATTAGAAAAAAAACAAATAATAATTTCATTTTCATCCAATCTAATGTTAATAGATTTGAATTTTGATAAATCATTTTCCATCCAAATATTGTAGTTAAAATAGTAGAAGGCCATGTAATAATATACATCAACCTTTTAGTCATTATTAGGTATTGTTTTTGTAATATTTCCTGAACTTCATCTTTTAGATTTTCAGCTTCTTTAAAATAAATAAATAATCTACCTAAGTAGAATAATCCAGCAAACCAACAAACAACAAAAATTATATGTAATGCTTTTAAAACTAAATAACTCATAACAAGTCTTTTGTCCAATTAGAAATCACTTTTGCCCAATTTATATCATCGTTTAAACATGGAATATAATGATAATCTTCTCCTCCTGATTCTAAAAATTCTTTTTTGCCTTCCATCGCAATTTCTTCAAGTGTTTCAAGACAGTCCGTAACAAATGCTGGTGTAATAACTACCATATTTTTTTTCCCTTCTTTTGCAAGTCTGACTAATTCTTTATCTGTATATGGTTTAAGCCATGGCTCATTAGCAAGTCTAGACTGAAAAGCATTACTATATTTACTTTTATCTATTTTTAATTCATTCACAAGTAACTCTGTTGTTTCAAGAACTTGGTGTCTATAACAAGTTTCATGTGCTAATGATTTTGAAGAACAACAATTTTCTTTTTTTAAACAATGGGTATTTGTTGGGTCAGAAATTTTTAAATGACTTTCTGGAAGTCCATGATAAGAAAATAATATGTGATCATATTGAATTTCTTTTAAGTGTTTTTGAATATTTTGAACCATAACTTTTATGTATTCTTTATTCTTATAAAAAATAGGAATTGTTTTTTTCTTTAACCATGGGAAATTTTTTGAAATTTCGTCTTCAACTTTTACTACAACTGTTTCATAGGAAGACATAGCATAATGCGGGTATAAGGGAAGAACTATAACTTCTTTTACTCCTTTATCACTTAATTCTTTAAGGCCCTTATTTATAGAAATAGAACCATATCTCATTGCTAAAGCAACAGGAATCTCTAATTTTTTTTCAACTTTTTTAAAAAGTCTTTCAGAAAGTACAATTAGTGGAGATCCTTCTTTCCACCATATTTTTTTATATGCTTCTGATGATTTTTTTGGACGAGTATTTAAAATTATAATTTTAACAAGAAACCATCTAAACCAATAACTTTTCCCAATAACTCTTTTATCCATTAAAAACTCATCTAGATATTTTCTTACATCAGCAACAGAGGTACTATCTGGAGAACCAAGATTTATCATAAGTAATCCTTTCATTTTATATTGTATTTGAGTAATTGCCCACTTTTTTTACAATTAAAGGATCAAATCTCATTGAAATATTTCTAGTGAATAGTCTTCCTTCTTTATGAATATAAATTTTATTTTCTATTATGTCCATTAATTTATCTTCTATAAAATCACTAAAATTTGATTTATTAAATTCAATAATATTTTTAATATCTAAGATTGATATATTAAAATTTTTTGATACGGCATCTAAATCAACGAAGTAATTACACATTAGTGAATTGATTATATGTCTTATTACTTTTTCATTCTCATTTAGAGAATATCCTCTAAGTACAGCTAAATTTTCATTTTCAATCTTTTTAATATACTCAGAAGCATTTTTTATATTTTGACTATATGCAGAATTTAATTGTGATATTGATGATGCACCAAAACCGTAAACCTGACCAGTTGTTGAAAGTGTACAATAACCTTGAAAATTTCTATGTAATTGTCTTTTTTGCAGTGCTATTGCAAATTCATCATCTGGTTTAGCATAATGATCCATTCCAATTGATATATATCCTGCATCAATTAATTTATCATAAGCATTTTCGTACATCTGAGCTTTTTCATCTGGACTAGGGAACCCTATATCTTCTAATACTTTTTGCCTATGTAAAACTGATGGCACATGAGCATATGAAAAAGTAACAATTCTATCAGTATCTAGTTCTATAGCTTTATCAATAGTATCATTAAAACTTTCAACTGATTGTAATGGTAACCCATAAACTAAATCAATATTTGTTCCAGTAAATCCCTCATCAGAAATTTTCTTAATGATTTCTTTAATTGGAAATTTAGAAGGCTTTCTATTTATTGCCTCAAGTACATCTTCTCTAAAATCTTGTATTCCAACAGATATACGATTAAATCCAAATTCTTTTAATAGTTCAATATGTTTAAATTGTAAATGAGCAGGATTACATTCAATTGCCATTTCATAGTTATCTGATAGCGTAAAATTTTTTTTTATCTTGTCGGTAATTTTTTTTATGAATTTATAAGCAATAGCATTAGGTGTTCCACCTCCCCAATGAACTTGGGTTAATTTTCTTGAGGTATCTATTTTATTAGACATAAAATCAATTTCCTTAATTACAGCATCAACATATCTTTCTAAGAAAGGTTTAGTAAACCCTGTTTCCGTTGTACATCCACAAAAATGACAAATTTGAGGACAAAAAGGAATATGGATATATATTGAAATACTTTCAGGCTTTTCATTATTTGATTTCAATACACTATTTAAATATTCCTCATTATTAAAATCATTATTAAAGAAAGTAGCAGGAGGATATGATGTATATCTAGGTCCTGATTTATTATATTTTTTAAGAAAATTTTTATTAACTATCATATTATCTTTTCCAATTGGCCTCTTTAATCCAATTAACTACATATTTTGCTTTTTTATAATCAATATCAGGAATAAAACCATGGCCAAGATTAAAAATCCATTTTTGATTTTTTGACCCAAAGTCTATTAAAGAATTAAGATAGTTATCAATTTGATTATAACTAGAATATAGTAGTCTTGGATCCATATTCCCTTGTAATCCTACATTTTTATCAACTAACATTCTTGCATCTTTAAGAGATATTTGCCAATCTATACTTACAAAGTCACAAATATCTTTATTAATATATTTTAAACCTCCACTAAAGTTTTTAGGAAAAAATATAGTAGGAGTATTTAATTTTTTTACAGCATTTAAAATTTTTTTTGATTGAGGCAAAATTAAATTTTTATACATTTCTTGAGGTATGATTCCACAATAAGTTTCAAAAAGTTGAAAGCAGTCAATACCACTAATTACTTGTTGTTTTGCATATTCAATAGATGCTTCTGTTATTAGTTCAATAATTTTTAGACTTTCTTCAGTATTTGTATAAAAAAATTTGATAGCACTTTTGAAATTTTTTTCATTTTCATTACCTCTAAACATAAATAAAAAAGTTGTAAGAGGTCCTCCACAAAAGCCAATTAATGGTAAATTATTAGGCCTATTTTTTACCACTTCTTTTATATTCTTATATACATGGTTTAGTTTTGAAGTATTGAAATTAAAATTATTTTTTTTGAGTTTACCATTTAATGGATCATGAAATTTTGGTCCGTTTTTAGTGAACTCTAATTTCATTCCCAGAGCTTCTGGTATAATTAAGATATCTGAAAAAAGAATTGCTGCATCAACACCAAGATCATTTATAGGTAGGAGCGTAACTTGAGATGCAAGTTTAGGATCATTCATTAATTCTCTGAAACTATTATTTGATTTTAATTTTTGATAAGATGGTAAAATCCTACCTGCTTGACGCATAAACCATACAGGTGGCCTAATTGTATCTCTATCATTTAATGTATCAATTAATATTGAATTCATTTAGTTAGTTTTTGTAGTGCAATTTTATTTGCAATTATAATTTTATTTATGTCAGAATTATTCAATGCTGCTGAAAAAAATAAACATTCATATTGGGAAGGTGCTAAATATATTCCCTGATCAAGCATTAATTTAAAATATTTACCAAATTTTTTAGTATCACATTCTAAAGCATCTTCATAATTTTGAATTTCTTTTTTCTTAGTAAAAAATAATGTTAACATAGAACCTACTCTTTTAACTATAGCTTTAGTTTTAGTATCAGAAATATTTTTTTTAAATCCATCTGAAATTTTTTTAGAAATTCTATTTAATTTTTTATAAAGATCAATATTAAGTTTATTTAAAATTGTTAATCCTGCACTCATAGCAAGTGGATTACCTGATAGAGTACCTGCTTGATAAACAGGTCCATTAGGGGCTAAAAAATCCATAATTTCTTTTTTACCACCATATGCTCCAACTGGTAGTCCTCCTCCAATTATTTTTCCAAGTGTCGTGATATCAGGAATTACATTATAGTATTCCTGAGCACCACCTTTTGCTAGTCTAAAACCACTCATTACTTCATCAAAAATTAGCAAGCAATTATAATTCATTGAAAGCTTTTTTAAACCTTCTAAAAATCCTTTTTTTGGAAGAACTAATCCCATATTACCAGCGACAGGTTCAACAATAATTGCAGCGACTTTATTTTTTTTTGAAATTAATAATTTTTTTACCGATTCAAGATCATTGAAATTTGCAATTAAAGTGTCCTTTGCAATGTTTTTAGTTACACCGGGACTATCTGGTAGTCCTAAAGTAATGGCTCCAGATCCAGCTTTAATTAAAAAACTATCACCATGTCCATGATAATTCCCAGAAAATTTAATTATATAATTTTTTTTTGTGTAACCTCTTGCTAGTCTGATAGCACTCATAGTCGCTTCAGTTCCAGAATTTACCATTCTTACTTTTTCAATCGAAGGAACCATACTAATGATTTTTTTTGCCATTTCAGTTTCAATAACTGTAGGTGCTCCAAATGTAGTTCCGCTTTTAGATGCTTTTATTATTGATTTATTAACATCTTTATGAGAATGGCCTAGTATTAGGGGTCCCCAAGATGAAACACAATCTATATACTCATTACCATCTTCATCATATACTTTACTTCCTTTTCCTTTCTTAAAAAAAATAGGATTACAATTGACACTTTTAAATGCTCGAACTGGAGAATTCACTCCACCTGGTATTACTTTTTTAGATTCTTTAAATGATAAAATACTTTTTTTGTAGATCATATTTTTAAAATTATTTTTTTAAATAGTCTACTATTTCCAAAGCATGGTAAGTGATAATTGCGTTTGCACCAGCTCTTTTCATTGAAAATAAAATTTCTAAAATTATTGCAGTTTCATCTATCCAATTTTTTGAGCCTCCTGATTTTACCATTGAATATTCTCCACTTACATTATATGCTATAATAGGTATATTAAATTTTTTTTTAATTTTTTGAATTATATCCAAGTAACATAAAGCTGGTTTAATAATGATAACATCAGACCCTTCTTTAATATCTAAATCAACTTCTCGGATTGCTTCATTAGAGTTTTTGAAATTCATTTGATAAGTTTTTCTATCACCAGACATAGGTTTACTATTTACAGCTTCTCTAAATGGACCATAGAAAGATGATGCATATTTTATTGAATATGAAAAAATAGGAATCTTATAATAACCATCATTATCTAGAGCATTTCTTATAAATTTAACTCTTCCATCCATCATATCAGAAGGAGCAATTACATCGGCACCAGCTTTAGCCAAAGATACTGCTTGTTTCCCAAGAGTTTCTAGAGTTAAATCGTTATCAACATCATTATCAATAATTGTACCACAATGTCCATGAGTTGTATATTCACAATTACATAAGTCAACAATAACTAATAAGTCTTTAAATTTTATTTTAATTTCTTTTATAGTTTTTTGTATAATACTATCATCTTCACATGCAATACTTCCATCATGATTTTTTTTTGAAGGAATTCCAAAAAGAATAATACTTTTAATGTTTTTACTGATTAATTCTTTGCAAATTTTCAAAACGTTATCAATTGATAATTGGTGTTGTCCCGGAAGAGAATTTATTTCTTTTTTTATATTTTTTCCTTCACAAACAAAAATTGGATATATGAGATCTTTAGAAGTAAGTGTTATATCTTCAACCAGTTTTCTAATACTTTTGTTATATCGCAATCTCCTAAGTCTTGTTAATGGAAAACTCATATTTTATTATTTGTTTTTAAAGAATGAAATAATAGATTCAGTAATTCCCTCATAACTTTGCATCTTAGAAGTAAGCAACGGATAATAACCTTTTTCAATTATGAAATCAGATGTGGAATTTCCTATACTTATTATTTTAGTTTTGTTAGGATCATACATTTTTGAGAATGCATCAAATCCTGAAGAGCTGGTAAACACTGTATAAGTTTTTTCATTAGATATTAGTTCATTCATATTCTTTTCTTTTTTCTTAACTAAAATAGTTTTATAAAAATTTATTCTTTCAATATCTGAGAATTTTTTTAAGCAATTAAATAAATTATTTTTTGATAGATTTCCATTAATTAATAAACTTTTTTCTGAATTAATTATTTTAGATTTTTTTAATTCTTTACACATTTTATCAGCGTAGTTTCTTTTTGAGGTATAATATGAATCAATATTATAATTTTTTAATATTTTTTCAGTTTTTTTTCCTATACAAATTGACTTGATATTTTTGTAATCTTGAATTTTTATAAAATTTTTATCAAAAAAGTATTTTACCCCATTTTTTGATGTAAAAATATAAAAATGATATTTAGAGATATCAAATTCTTCAATATTTAATATTTTTTCAGTTTTTATCATAGGGTAATGAAATATATTAGCTTTAGAATCAAATAGTTTTTGAAATCCATTTGCTTTTTCTTCTTGTGTTAATATGATATTAATATCTTTTGATAAAATCATTTCTTATTTTTAATCTCATTTAAAATATCTTCTCCTCCATTTTTTAAAATTTTTTTAGCAAGCCTAATACCTAGTTTAATAGGATTATCAAATTTAGATTTGATTTTTAATCTTTCATATTTTTCCCCATCAATTGATGAAATCATTCCTTCTAATGTAAGAATTCCATTTTTTACAAAAGCATATGAAGCAAATGGTGTACTACATCCACCTTTTAATTCATTTAAAAATGATCTTTCGGCTTCTACACAACATCTTGTTTCTTTATGATCTAATTTTAATACTATTGAATTTATTTCTTTATCATTTTTTCTTGTTTCAACAGCAATTGCACCTTGACCGGGAGCATTTAACATTATATCAGAGTCTAAGTATTCAGTAATTATCTTTTTCATACCTAGTCTCTCCACTCCAGCAGCAGCAATTATTAATCCATCACAGTATCCATTATTCATTTTTAAGATACGAGTATCTATATTTCCTCTAATATCTATTATTTTGATATTAGGATTTATTTTTTTTAATTGAACTTTTCTTCTCAAAGATGAGGTCGCTATTGTGTCAGAACTTGTCAATTCTAATAAATTTTTTTTATTTTTTTTATATATAAAGACATCTTGATAATTGCCTCTTTTTAAGATTGCTGAAATTGTTAGATCTTTCGAATTTTCAGTAGGAAGGTCTTTTATGCTATGTACTGCAATGTCAATTTCTTTATTAATTAGTTTTTTTTGGATTTCATTTACAAAAAAACCTTTGCCAATAGAACTGTCTAAAACTTGATCCAATAAAATATCTCCTTTTGTTTTTATTTCTTTTATTTGAATTTTTTTCTTTGGAAAAATTTTTTTTAGTTTTTCTAAAACAAAATTTGATTGGAATAAAGCAAGCTTACTAGATCGGCTTCCAATAATGATCTTTTTAGTCATCAATAAATATTTTATTTATTATATCTATAGCTTTTTCATCTTTACCGTTATTACTTGCAAGCTTTATTTTTTTTACTAAATTATCGGAAAACTTATCATAAATTTTATGGATTTGATTATTGAAATTTTTACATTTAATTAATTTAACACCATGGCACGAACATAATTCCCCATTATTATTTTTATGCTTAGCAGCATTATGAATTAAATTTTGAATTTCTTTTTTAATTGATAAAATGGATGGTCTTAATTGTCTTGAATTTGTCCAATTATTGAATTCTAATAAAAATTCATCTATATAATTTTCAGCTCTAGTTACTTCTGATTTTCTTTTATTGTAATTTTCATTTACATTATCTTTTAAATCATCAATATTAATTAACTCTATTCCTTTTAATTTTGAGATATTGGGACTTAAATTTCTGGGCACTGATAAGTCAACTAATAAAATTTTTTTAGATTTCATTTTTTTAGTAATAACATTTAATTCACTTGATTTAATTAGTGGCTTTTTAGAAGAAGTTGAAAAAATAATAACATCAACATCTATTATTTTTTCTTTCCATTTATTAAATGGTATTAAATTTAAATCATAAGTTTTTGCAAGTTTTTTCGACTTCTTTTCAGTTCTATTAGATATGAAAATTTTGTTTATCTTTTTTTTGACGAGATGTTTTATAGAAAGCTTTGATGTTTCGCCAGCTCCTATGCATAGAATTTTTGAATCTTTTAAATCAAATTTTTTTGTTATATGTTCTACCGCCGCATAACTTACGGAAACTGCTCCCTTTCCAATAAATGTATTTGATCTTATGAATTTACCTGTTTCAAGAGATTTTTGAACCATTCTATTTAAGATAGGACCAATCATCTTGTTATCTTTTGCAAAGTAATAGGCTTCTTTAATCTGTTCTACAATTTGAAATTCTCCTATAATCATAGACTCTAATCCAGAAATAAGTCTAAAGAGATGTTTGGATACTTCTTCTGATCCATTTTTTTTTAATATATAGGGTGATAAACCTTCATTGTATTTTTTGAATTCAACTAATGATTTCATAATCCCATGGAAAATTATTTTTTCTTCTCCCGTATGATTTTCAAACTCAAAATAAATTTCAGTTCTATTGCAAGTTGATAAAATCATTAATCCTTCTAAGGAATATTCTTTTAATAGAGTTTTATGAAAATTATTTTTTTCCGTGGAATCGAAATAAAATTTTTCTCTAATTTCTAAAGGTGCAGTTTTATAATTAATACTTATTAAGCCAATCAAAATAGATACAAATTTTCTCCAAAAGTAATTTGAATTTTTTCCTTAAAAGAAGATTAATTAAAAATTTTTTTGATGCCTATCTTTTTCAAATTATTTATATTTTACTATTCTCTTCATAGTCAGTCCTTGAACTAATATTGTAAATAATACTACACCATAAGTAAGTATTAAAATTAATGACTTTACATCCCCTAGATCATCTGGAAGATTCAATGCAAGAGCTATACTTAAGCCACCTCTTAGTCCTCCCCAAGTAATAATTAATGCAGTATTTTTTTCGAAATTTTTAAATATAGAAAGTATAAGTATAGGAATTGAAACTCCAACCCACCTTGTGGCAACCACTATAATTATTGTTATTATTGAGAGTAAAAGATAAACTATATTAAAGCTTTCAAATAGTAATATAATTTCTAATCCAATTAAAATGAATAATATAGCATTTAAAGTCTCATCTAGTAAGTGCCAAAACTTATAAACATAATCGCCCATTGCTTTTTCTTGATTACTATCACTTTTCGAATCTGCATGTTTATTTAAAAATAGTCCTAGGATAACTACTCCTAACGGACCTGATAAATGAAATCTAGTAGCAATTACTGATAATAATAAAACCATAGAAATTGTTAAAAGAACTTCTAATTCAACATGCTCATTTTCAATATACCTAACTAGTTTTAATCCAAGGTAACCAATTATTGCTCCTAGAGCGATACCTCCAATAACTTCAGTAAAAAATAGTGAGCTTACTGACTCAACTGTTACTACTGTTCCAGATGTTTTGACTCCAAGTAATGTCAGAAATACTACAACTCCAATGCCATCATTAAATAAAGATTCACCTGCTATTCTAGTTTCGGTAATAGGAGATAGGTTCATTTTTTTAATAATTGAAAGAACTGCAATTGGATCTGTAGGTGCTATTAAAGCTCCAAATAATAGACAATCTATATATGTAATTCCAATTGATTCTAATCCAAAAATAGGAAGCTGAATTAAAATGAATGTTAGATTACCTATAACGTAAGTTGAAAATAAAACTCCAAATAATGCTAAAAATAAGATAGTAATTTTATCTTTTAAGAGTTGATGAACATTTATAGATATAGCTCCAGCAAACAGCAAAAAAGGAAGCATAACATTTATTAAAACAAAATTGAAATCAAAGCTTTCAGTAATTGTATATGCTAAATTAAGAATAGAAGGAAAGAACAAGCCTAAAAGTAAACTAGAAATTGATAATGCAATTGCAAGAATCATTAATCCAATTGTTTGAGGTAGCTTTAGTAATCTTAAATTTATAATAGAAAAAATAGATGCTAAAATTAATAGAATAGTTGAAAGCTCAAGAACATCAATTTTTTTATTGTTTATAAGAGAAAATGTTTGATTAACTTCTTCCATATTTAAAAATACATTTAAGATTAAGTAATTTAAATTAAATTAAAATATAAATTTAAAAATGACTATAAAAGAAGCACAAAAAAATGTTGATTCTTGGATAAAAGAAAAGGGTGTTAGGTATTTTAATGAATTAACTAATACCACAATACTAATGGAAGAGGTTGGTGAGCTTGCTAGAATAATATCAAGAAAATATGGTGAACAATCCTATAAAGAAGGTGAGGAAAACTTAGATATTTCAGATGAGTTAGCTGACGTTCTTTGGGTTTTAATATGTATATCTAATCAAACAGGGGTAGATCTTACAGATGCTCTTAAAAAAAATATTAAAAAAAAGAATGATAGAGATTCAGAGAGACATATTAAAAACAAAAAGTTACATTAGAGTTAAGAAATCATCTTTAAGTATTGGTATTATAGGTTGAGTATTTAATTTAGAACAGAACTCAATATCTAAAATATTATCATATCTTGATAGTCTTTTTGCATGAGATGATTTCATCATTTCTTCTAAAATATTATTTTTTGAGGATTTGTATAATTTTTTTGCTATAAGTGCTATATCAGAAATTTTATTATAATCATTTAATCCTGAAATAATACCACCTGCACATAAAGTATCTTCTAAATTAGCACTTCCTTGCCATCCTGAGCATACTAATAATGTATCTTCTGATTCTTTATTTATAAAATTAATTACTTTACTAATATTAAGAAATGATGCAATTAATGAAATTTTTGACCCTTTTGTCTTAATGATTGCTTTTGTTCCATTACTAGTTGCTATAGCTACTTTGCAACCTTTTATTTGATTTCTATTAATTTTTGTAGGAGAGTTACCATAATCAAATCCCTCAACTTTTTTTCCCATTCTTTCAGCCATAATGATATAGTTTTCATCTTTTAACTTTTTACACTCTTCTAAAGTTTTTACAGGTTTAACTAATTTAGCCCCGTGATATAAAATAGTATTGATTGTACTTGTTGCTCTGAGTACATCTATAATAACAACAACTTTTCCAATATGGTTATAATTATTTAATTGATCATGAGTTAGGCATACATCTATAGATTTCATATAAATGGTCTTTTTGAAATTTTTGCTTTTATTTTTTTATTTCTAACCTCGATATATATGTATTTAGATATTTTGTTTTCCTCATAATCAACATAACCCATTCCTATTGATTTCATTAAAAAGGGTGAAATAGAACCACTTGTTACTTCTCCAATGAGGTTATCTTTTTCATTGAAAATTTTATATCCTTTTCTTGCTATTCCTTTCTCTTTAAGTTTAAATCCTATAAGAATTTTTTTTGGATTATTATTTCTATCTCTATCTACAGTACTCTTTCCAATAAAATCAATTTTTTTCTTACATATCCATCCTAAATTTGCTTCTATTGGATTAATGTTCTCATCAATATCATTTCCATGTAGACAAAATCCCATCTCTAATCGAAGAGTATCTCTAGCGCCAAGCCCAATTGGTTGAATTTTAAACTCTTTTCCATAATCGATTATTTTATTCCATAACTTAACTGCATATTTATTTTCTACATATAATTCAAATCCACCAGCTCCAGTATAACCAGTTACAGAAATTAAAATATTATCAAAAATTTTAGAATGAATTTCTTTAAAAGTATAGTATTCTTCTAATGAGAAATCTTTATTAAAAATTTTATTTATTAGTTGAATTGATTTTGGTCCTTGTATTGCAAAAAGTGATATTTCTTTTGATTTATTTTCAATTATTACATCTAGATTATTATTCTCTATTAACCATTTTAGATCTTTTTCCATATTTGAAGCATTGACAACGAGCATATACTTTTTATTACCTAAATCATAAACTAAAAGATCATCAATTATTCCACCTCTCTTGTTTAAAATTGATGAATATTGTACTTTTCCTTTTTCTAGTCTTTCTATATTATTTGAGGTCATAACCTGTAGAAACTTTTTTGAATCATTTCCAGATATTATAAATTCTCCCATATGTGAAACATCAAAGACTCCTATATTTTTTCTAACGCAATTATTTTCATCAGCAATTGAAGAGTACCAGATAGGCATATTATAACCTGCAAAAGCCATCATTTTTGCACCTGAATTTATATGATATTTTTCATTTTGAAGGCTTTGTATTTTCATTGCTTAAAGATATATTTTAATGATTAATTTATAGTAGTTTGAATGATTTCCTATGATACTTTGTTATTCCAAATTTTCTTATAGCCTCTCTATGAGCCTTTGTTGGATATCCAAAGTTTGTATTCCATAAGTATTGATTATATTTTTTAGATAATTTTATCATTAAGTTATCTCTATAGTTTTTTGCAATTATTGAGGCTGCTGCTATACTTAAAAAATTATTATCACCTTTAATTATACATTCATGGTTTACTTGTTTGTATTTTTTGAATTTATTTCCATCTACAATTATAAATTCAGGTTTTATTTTTAATTTATTTAAAGCCTTATGCATTGCAAAAATTGATGCATTTAAGATATTATGTTTATCTATTAGCTCATTTTTTAAACTAGCTACAGCCCAACAAACAGCATTTTTTTTAATTTCTATTTCAATATTTTTTCTTTTTTGAGAAGAAAGCTTTTTAGAGTCTATAATGTTTTTGTTTTTATAATTTTTTTCAAAAATAACAGCAGCAGCAACAACGGGACCAGCTAGGCACCCTCTTCCAACTTCATCACATCCCGCCTCGTTAAGATTTTCTTGAAAATGAGATTTTAACATTTTTTAATAAATATTATCACTTTATGACACAATTTAATTTCATTCTTGTCGTCTAAATATTGAAACGAATTACTAAATTAAAAATTTAAAGATATAAAAATTAGAAAATATAATAGTTAGGTAAAGTTTAACAACAATTCATATCAAAAAGCCCGATTTCTCGGGCTTTTTTTATATTTGCACCCTAATGAAAATGATCTCTCATATCAAAAAAAATTTATTTCTTTCATTTCCAATAATGCTTAGTCAGTTGGGACACATAACAGTTGGAGTAGTTGATAGTATTATGGTAGGTAAGCTTGGAGTTACTCAATTAGCTGCAGTATCATTATCGAGTTCAATATTTGGATTTATAATGTTATTTTGTATTGGCTTATCGTTTGGAATTACTCCATTAATTGCATCTTCAAATCACAATCAGAAATACATTTCTAGAATACTTCTTCATGGTTTAGTTATGAACATGATATTTTCAATTTTTTTAATTTTTATTGTTTTTTTACTTCAAAACAATCTTCATTACCTAGGTCAAGATTATGATGTTTTACATTATACTTTTCCATATCTAGGTTTGATTTGCTTATCATTAATTCCACTAATTCTTTTCCAAACATTTAAACAATTTATTGAGGGTTTGGGTTTTACAAGGCCGGCTATGTATATCTCTATATTTTCAAATATTATTAATATAATCTTAAATTTTATTTTAATTTTTGGTCTTTTTGGTTTTCCCCGTTTAGAAATTATTGGTGCAGGCTATGCTACATTAATAAGTAGAGTTTTAATGTTTATTTTAATTTTAATATACTGTTTGCTGAGTCAAAAGTTTAATAAATATATTTTTGGAATAAAGTTATTATTTCGTGTAAAATCTTTTAAAAAGATATTCAATATTGGTTTTCCTTCTGGATTACAGTATATTTTTGAAGTAGGTGCTTTTAGTGTAGCTACAGTTATGATAGGAACTTTTGGAGCAAAGGCTTTAGCTGCCCACCAAATTGCTTTAAATTTAGCTAGTATATCCTATATGATTATCTCGGGTATTAGCTCTGCTGCCATGATATCATTGGGTTATTTTTATGGTAAAAATGATAAAGTAGAATTAAGAAAATCAGGACATTCTAACTTTTATTTATCTTTAATATTAATGAGTGGATTTTCTCTAATTTTTATTTTTTGTAGGAATTTATTACCTCAACTTTATGTTTCAGACTCTGTTGTAATTGAAATAGCTTCTTCACTTCTTATAATCGCAGGATTATTTCAAATTCCTGATGGAATACAGGCAGTTGGATTAGGTGTATTGAGAGGAATAAGAGATACAAAAGTTCCTACTATAATTACTTTTATTTGCTATTGGATTTTTGCAATACCATTATCTTATTATCTTGGATTTATCTTGGATCTAGGTGTTGTTGGAATATGGGTTGCTCTATTTTTTGCATTAACATTTGCTGCTATTTCTCATTTCATTAGGTTTAATTATTTAACTAACTTTAATAAAATATAATTAATGAAATTATTTACATTTTTATATTCAATATATGGACTTATTATTTTCTCAAGTCTTTGGATTTTTTTTTCTATTCCCCTTTTATTTGGGATATGGTTTAAAAGCTTTTTAAATTTTGCATACTGGTGCCATCATCTTATTGCTAGATTTTTCTTTGCTTTGATCTTTATTCCTGTAAAAATTAAATTAGAAAAGAATGTTGATTTGAAAAAACAATATATTATTATTTCTAATCATTTTTCTTATATAGACATTCCTGCAATTGCCGCTTTAAATATCCCATTTAAATTTATTGGAAAGATTCAAGTAAATAATATTCCTTTATTAGGTTATATCTTTAAAAACCTTCATATTATGGTTAATAGAGATGATAAAAATAGTAGGAGAGACACATATTTAAATTGTTTTAAATCAATAGATGAAGGTTATAGTATTGGTATTTTCCCAGAGGGTGGTATTAAAACAAAAAAAATTCCAGAATTAGCGGATTTTAAAGATGGAGCTTTTGCAATGGCAATTGAAAAACAAATTCCAATTCTTCCAGTATCTCTTTTAGATGCATATAAAATAATGAAAGGATCTTTTTTGATTTCTTGGAGCCCTTGCAAAATAGTTTGTCATGATCCTATTTCACCTAAAGGTTATGGAAAAAAAGATATAGATAAATTCAAGAAAAAATGTTTTGACCTATTACAAAAAAAATTAAATGAATCACATAACATATAAGTTATAGTTTTTTCAATTAATTTTTTTAATAAAAAAATTAACTTTATATCATTATGCCATCAAATATATTTTTATACGGAAGAGACAAATTAACATTTGAATCTGCACTAAAAATATCCAATAATCAGTTGGAATGTGATATTGAGGATGAGGAAATAAAAAAAATAAATATTTCTAGAGAAAATATAAAAAATATTGTAAAATCAAATCAAACAGTTTATGGAGTGAATACTGGATTTGGTGCTTTATGTAATACTATCATATCAAATGAAGATTCAACATTATTGCAAGAAAACTTATTAAAAAGCCATGCAGTAGGAGTAGGAGAAAATGTTCCCAATGAAATTTCTAAGCTCATGTTAATAATAAAGGTTCATTCTTTATGCAAGGGTTTTTCTGGTATTAGAATTGAAGTTATTAAAAGAATATGTTGGCATATAGAAAATAATATTATTCCAATTGTTCCTTCACAAGGATCTGTTGGTGCATCTGGTGATTTAGCTCCTTTAGCTCATTTGTTTTTGCCCTTAATTGGTGAGGGAAAACTACTATATAAGGGTAATCAATTAGACACTGATAAAGTTTTAGAAAAAGAAAAAAAAAGACCTTTATATTTAAAAGAAAAAGAAGGGTTAGCCCTAATTAATGGCACTCAATTTATTTCAGCATATGCATGTAGTGCTCTTAATAAATTTAAAAATTGTCTAGAAAATGCTGATATTATTTCTTCTTTAACTTTAGAAGGAACACAAAGTTCTATTAATTCATTTAGTGATAAAATTCAGAGATTAAGACCTTATAAAGGATCTTTAATTGTTGTAAATAAAGTTAATGATATTTTGTTAGGCTCTCAAGTTTTAGAATCTCATAATGACTCTAAAAAGGTTCAAGATCCTTATTCAATTAGATGTATTCCTCAAGTACATGGTGCAAGTTGGGACGCATATTTGCATTTAAAAAATGCATTAGATATTGAATTAAATTCTGTGACTGATAATCCTATTATAATAAATAAAAGTGAAGTTATTAGTGGTGGTAATTTTCATGGTCAACCAATTGCTATACCTATAGATTATAATATTGTTGCTGCTTCAGAAATTGGAAACATTTCTGATAGGCGTATTTATTTATTATTAAAAGGAAACAATGTTGTACCTAAATTATTAATGAAAAATACAGGTGTTAATTCTGGTTTTATGATTTTACAGTATACTTCAGCAGCATTAGCTAGTGAAAATAAAAATTTATGTTTTCCTGCTACTGCAGATTCTATTACAACTTCCCTTGGGCAAGAAGATCATGTTAGTATGGGATCTATAGGAGCTGTTAAGTTTTTGAGAGTTATTAAGAATTTAGAAAAAATTTTAGCAATAGAACTTATTTGTTCTGCTCAAGCATTCGATTATTTCAAGCCTTTAAAGACGGGGTTTAAACTTGATAAATGTTATAATTATATTCGTTCTAAAATTACTCATTGTGAAAAAGATAAAATATTTACAAATGATATTGATGCTGCTATTAAAATTATAGAAACAAAAAAATTAGTTGAATTAACATTATAAGTTTATGGATTCTACATCATTTATTAATAAGTATGCAAATCATCCAAATTATTTTTCTCCTGTAGGAAATGAATTAAATGCTAAAAGTTGGCAAACAGAAGCACCTTTAAGGATGTTTTTAAATAATTTAAATAAAGAAGTAGCTGAGGATCCAGAAAATTTAATTGTATATGGAGGCTCTGGTCAAGCAGCAAGAGATGTTGAGTCAGCAAAGAATATTATTAAGTTGTTACTTGAATTAGAAAATAATGAAAGTTTGTTAGTTCAATCAGGGAAACCAGTAGGTAAGGTTAGAACTCATGAAGAGGCACCTAGAGTATTAATTGCAAATTCAAATTTAGTACCAGAATGGGCTAATTGGGAACATTTTGAGAAGTTAAAAAAAGATGGACTTATGATGTATGGTCAAATGACTGCAGGAAGTTGGATTTACATTGGAACACAGGGTATTCTTCAAGGTACATTCGAGACATTTGTTGCATGTGCTAATAAGCATTTTGGGGGAAGTTTAAGAGGGAAATTGTTAGTATCTGGAGGTCTTGGTGGAATGGGGGGAGCTCAACCGTTAGCAGCTACAATGGCAGGAGCAACATTTTTAGGTGCTGATATTGATCCGCAAAGAATAGAAAAAAGACTAAAAACAAGATACATTGATAAAATGACAGACTCTTATGAGGAGGCAAGAGACTGGGCACTTGAAGCAAAGAAAAGCAATAACAATATTTCAATAGGATTAGTTAGTGATATTGGGGATATGCTAGAAAATTTAATTAATGATGATATAATTCCTGAAGTATTAACTGATCAAACATCTGCTCATGATCCTGTGTATGGGTATGTTCCAAATGGAATTTCTATAGAAAAGGCAGAGAAATTAAGACAAGGAGACCACAAAATATATAAAGAATTATCTTTAAAGAGTATGGCTAGACATGTGTCATTGATGCTGGATATGAAATCAAAAGGTTCAATTACATTTGATTATGGAAATAATTTAAGAGAGTTTGCTAAGATTGGAGGAGAGAGTGAGGCATTTAAATTTAATGGTTTTGTCCCTGAATATATTAGGCCATTATTTTGTGAGGGGAAAGGTCCATTTAGGTGGGCAGCTCTTTCTGGTGATCCCAAAGATATTTACACTACAGATAAAGCTTTAATTAAAGCATTTCCTGATAATAAGGATATGATTAATTGGTTAAATCAAGCTAGAAATAAAATTCAATTTCAGGGATTGCCTTGTAGAATTTGTTGGCTAGGTATGGGTGAAAGAGAGAAAGCAGGGGTAATATTTAATGACCTTGTTAAAAGTGGTAAGGTGTCAGCACCGATAGCCATAGGAAGAGATCATTTAGATTGTGGTTCAGTCGCATCTCCAAATCGTGAGACAGAAGGTATGATTGATGGTTCAGATGCAGTATCAGATTGGCCTCTTTTAAATTTAATGTCAAATACTGCAGGAGGTGCTACATGGGTTTCTTTTCATCATGGAGGAGGTGTAGGTATGGGTTATTCACAACATGCAGGTATGGTTGTAGTTGTTGATGGAACTGAGAGAGCTGAAAAGTGTGCAAGAAGAGTTTTACATAATGATCCAGCCCTTGGAATTTACAGGCATAGTGATGCTGGCTATGATATAGCAAAAGATCATCAAAAGAAGTTTAATTTAGATTTATAGTTTTGAGTAAATTAATTGGTCCTTTTTTTCAGATAATTACCATGGAAGGGTTACCTAAAAGAGGTGCAATAAGTGATAGTGAATTAGTGATTATTGAAGATGGAGGGGTTATTGTTGAAAAAGACAAAATAACTGAGATCGGTTTATTTTCTGAATTAAGAAATAAACATAAAGAGATAACTCATCATATAGACTATCCTTGTGTTCTATTGCCAGGTTTTATCGATTCACATACTCATCTTTGTTTTGATGGCACTAGGTCTGATGAGTATGCAAAAAGAAATTCAGGGAAATCATATCAAGAAATTTTTTCTGAAGGTGGCGGTATTCATAATACTATGGTTTCTACATCTCAGTCATCTGATAAAATTCTTATGAAGGTAACTAGAGAAAGACTTTTTCGACATTTTAAGGAGGGTGTTTTGACATGTGAGATAAAAAGTGGATATGCTCAAAGTTTAGAGGAAGAAATTAGACTCCTTAATATCATTAATAATATTAATTCTAAAGAGATAATGGATATTATACCTACATGTCTTGCGGCTCATGTTACTCCAAAATCTTTTAATTCTTCTGAAAAATATTTAGAAAGTATTGTAAAAGATTTGTTACCAGAAATCAAAGAAAAGGGTTTGTCAAAAAGGATAGATATCTTTATTGAGGATAAAGCTTTCTCGGTATCTGAGTCACTATCTTACTTGTCAGCTGTAAAAAATGATTTTGATATTACTATTCATGCTAATCAGTTTACCTCTGGTGGATTAAAAGTAGGTGTTGATTTTGGAGCTGTTAGCGTAGATCACCTAGAAGTTATTTCTGATAAAGAAATTGATTACTTATCAAATTCAGAAACTACGGGTGTGATCTTACCGGGATGTAGCCTTGGGTTAGGAATTCCATTTGCTCCAGCGAGAAAGTTACTTGATGGAAATTGTAAATTATCTATTGCTAGCGATTGGAATCCTGGTTCTGCTCCTATGGGTGATCTGCTTCTTCAAGCATGTTTATTAGGTGCTTTTGAAAAATTATCTAATGCTGAAGTTTTAGCAGGTATAACTGTAAGATCTGCTGAAGCATTAGGGATAAAAGATAGGGGAATATTAGAATCTGGCAAATTAGCAGATTTCATTGGCTTTAAAACCAATGATTATAGAGAAATTCTTTATAATCAGGGGAAGTTGAAACCTTCTTTCATTTGTAAAAGAGGAAAATGTATAATTAATAATTAATTTTAAAAATGAATCAAATTATAGAATGTGTACCTAATTTTTCTGAAGGAAGAAACCAAGAAGTTATTAATGAGATATCACAGTCAATATCTAATACTAAAGGCGTATACCTTCTTAATGTAGACCCAGGTCAGGCTACAAATAGAACTGTAATGACATTTGTTGGAGACCCTGAATCTGTAATTTCTGCAGCTTTTAATGCTATTAAAGTTGCTAGCAATAGAATTGACATGAGCAGACATAAAGGAGAACATCCTAGGTTTGGTGCTACTGATGTATGTCCTCTTATTCCAGTTTCAAATATTACTTTTGAAGAATTAATTCCATATGCTGAAAAGCTAGCAAAAATGGTATCGAAAAATCTTAATATACCTATTTACCTATATGAATATGCTGCAAAAAAAGATAAAAGAAAAAATTTAGCTAGTATCAGATCTGGTGAATATGAGGGGTTAAGAGATAAAATAGATTCAGATGAGTGGAAACCTGACTACGGAAATAAATTTAATAAAAAGTCAGGAGCAACAGCGATAGGTGTTAGAGATTTTTTAATTGCTTATAATATTAACCTAAATACCAAGTCTACTAGGTTAGCTAATGCTATTGCTTTTGATGTGAGAGAAAAAGGAAGGGTGAAAAGGAAAGGTCACTCTGTAATTGGTGAGATAGTATATGATAAGAACGGTAACCCCGAAACAATAGCTGGTTCTTTAAAACATGTAAAGGCAATTGGGTGGTATATTGATGATTTTGGTATATCTCAAATTTCAATGAATCTTACGAATATAACTGAGACACCAATTCACACTGTTTTTGAAGAAGTTGTGAAGAAGGCAAATTCAAGAGGAGCTTCTGTAACTGGCTCTGAACTTGTTGGTTTAATTCCCTTAAAATCAATGGTTGATGCAGGTAAATATTTTCTAGCCAAACAAAATAGATCAATTGGAATTCCAGAAGAAGATATAATAAAGATTGCTGTTGAATCTCTTGGACTTAATCAGGTCAAGGATTTTAATCCAGAAAAAAATATTATTGAATATTATCTAGATAAAATAATTAATAATAAAAATAATCTTATTGATTTATCTGTTAAAAGTTTCTCTGATGAAGTTTCTAGAGAAACACCTGCACCCGGTGGAGGTTCAGTTTCAGCCTATGTAGGTTCTTTAGGAGCATCTTTAGCAGGTATGGTAGCAAACTTGACTTGTAATACAAGAGGCTGGGAAGACAAAGTTCAGGACTTTAGTATTTTGGCTTCAGAAATAAATACAAAAAGAGAAAAGCTTATCTCTCTAGTTGATAAAGATGCTAACTCTTTTAGTGCAATAATGGAAGCATATAAATTACCAAATGACACAAAAGGAAATAAAGATTTAAGAGCAAAAGCAATAAATGAAGCAACATTATATGCTGCACAGGTACCACTTGATATAATGATTGAGTCTTTTAATTGTTATGATATAATTGAAGAATTAGCAAAGAATGGAAATCAGAATTCAATATCAGATTCTGGCGTAGCTTGCTTGTGTGTTTATACATCAGTTTATGGTGCATTTCTTAATGTTAAAATTAACCTTAAAGATGTTGAGGGTGGTAAAAAATTATTTAATAAAGCTGAAAAAATATTGAGTGATTCAGAAGTAAGAAAAGAAAAAATTCTCAATTTCATTAACGGAAAAATATAATCTAATTAAGTTTTATCTATATTTATAATTATGCAAGAATTTAATGAATTCTTAATCTTCATAGATCAGTACTTAGGGAGCTCTTCTTGGTTTGTTCCTTTGTTATTAGGTACTGGAATTTTCTTTACTATTTATTTAAAATTTCCTCAAATAAGATATTTTGGTTTTGCTCTCCGTGTTGTTAGAGGAAAATATGATAAAAAAGATGATCAAGGTGATACTTCTCATTTTCAAGCTCTTACAACTGCTCTTTCTGGAACTGTAGGAACAGGAAATATTGCAGGTGTTGCGTTTGCTATTCATCTTGGAGGTCCTGCCGCATTATTTTGGATGTTAGTAACTGCAATGGTTGGTATGACTACAAAGTTTGTGGAAGTTACTTTATCTCATAAGTACAGAGAAAAAATATCTGATGGATCAATGTCGGGAGGCCCAATGTATTTTATGAAAAATGCTGATTTTAGACTTTTTGGAAAGAAGGTTGATTTAAAATGGGTTGGTATAATGTTTGCATTTGCTACAGTTTTATCTTCTTTTGGTACGGGTAGCTTACCTCAAATAAATAGTATATCTAACTCAATGTTAGCTTCTTTTGGTATTGATAAAATGGTAACTGGTGGAATTTTAGCAGTTTTATTAGGCACAGTAATTATAGGAGGGATAAAAAGAATTGCAAGTATAACCGAAAAACTTGTTCCTTTTATGGCTTTAGTTTATGTGATTGGTGCATTTTCTGTAATTTTATTTAACTATCAGAATATAATTCCATCGTTTATATCAATTTTTGCAGAAGTTTTTTCAGGAAGTGCTGCATTAGGTGGTTTTTTAGGTGCATCAATATCATTTGCAATATCAAGAGGTGTAAATAGAGGTCTTTATTCAAATGAAGCTGGTCAGGGATCTGCTCCTATTGCTCATGCCTCTGCAAAAACAAATGAACCCGTATCCGAGGGTTTAGTTGCAATATTAGAACCTTTCATTGACACTATTATTATATGTACCATAACTGGTCTTGTTCTTCTTTCCTCAGGAGTGTGGAATGAAAAACATCAAAATACTTTTGCTCAAGCTGACTTATTGTTTTTAGATAGAGTTTATTCTGAGGATAATAAAGATGATGTTAATGTTTTATTTAATTATCTCAATGGTAATAATAGTTCTATAAGTTTTTATGATGGTAACCTCAAAATATCTGATGGAGTTTTTGTTGAAAATATTTCTATTATTCATGCCAGGTCTATCGCTGAAGAAATTTTAATTTATAACAAAGAGGGAAATTTATATAGTGGTAATCTTAGAGTTGAAGAAGGTAAATTACAAGATGATTTTATTCTAAAAGGGAAGTCTTTAGTTCATAGTGCTCCTCTTACTGCTATTGCTTTTGATAGAGGGTTTTTTGGAAATTATGGAAACTATATTGTGAGTATTGGACTTTTACTATTTGCTTTTAGCACAGCAATATCTTGGTCTTATTATGGAGATAGAGCTATGACATTTTTATTTGGTTCAGGTTCTGTGATTTATTATAGGGTGATATATGTTATTGGTTTCTTTGTTGCATCATTTGCAGATACTACAGTTATATGGAATGTTTCTCTTATAACAATTGCATTAATGACGGTTCCAAATTTAATTGGTTTAATATGGCTAAGAAAAGAAGTAAAGTCAACCATTAAAGATTATTGGGTTAACTTCAAAAAAGAATTTCCAAATGAGGATACCCCAGAATAGTTAGGTTATTTTTTCTTCTATAATTTTTATCAGATTATTTATTTTTTTTTGAGCATCATTATTTTCTATTATTCCTTTATTTGATTTGTTTTCATTTACTATTAACTCAAATGAAATCATTGCCAAAATATCTTGAAGATCTTCAATATTCATTTTTTCACTAACATCCTTGATTTTTTTATTAAGCTCTTTTCCGGCATTTCTAACTTTCTGTTCATCTTCCATAGGAACTTTCATAGAATATGGTCTATTTCCAATCATAATTCTTATAGATAATTTTTCCATTTTAAATTAAACTTTTAATTAATTCATCGATTTCTATTATTGTTGAATCAATTTTTTCTTTTATATTATTATTAATTTTTTTATCTGTATCATTTTCTGTTAAATTGAATTCTGTGTTTTTTTGTTTTTTAAGTTGATAGTTTTTTATAGCTATTGATACTTCAAGTTGTGAATGTTCTTCTTGTATTCTTTCATTATCAGATTCTAATTGATTTAATTTTGAAACTAAAATTTTGAGTTTTGATTCTAGTATATCTATTTCTGAATTTAATGGATTTGGCATTTTTTTATTTTCTTATCTCTGCTTCAAGTTTTACTTCAAAATTTTGAATTAAATTATTCATTATTTTATTTATTGTTTTATCATCTAATGTTTTATTTTGATCTTGAAGTACAAATCTTAATGCATAGGCTTTTTTATTAATTCCAATATTTTTACCCTCATAAACATTATAAAGAGATGTGTTTTTTATGATTTTATTACTTTTATTTATAATATTTAATATATCACTATAATTTTTTTTATTATCTAAAATAATAGAAAGGTCCCTTTTTACTTCTGGGAATTTAGATATTGGTTTGTATTTTAAGGTATAATCAAGATTATTTTTATAGTTTTCCCATTCTAATTCAGCATAATAGACATCTTGATTTATTTCAAATGAATTAAGCAAATCTTGATTTATTTTTCCAATGGTAGCTATTGTTTTTTTATTGCTATTAATAGATATGCATTCATCTAATATTTTCGATTTAGTTTTAATAGAACCGTAGATTATATTTGACTGGATCATTATTTTGTTAATTGTATTATATAATTCAAAAAATGATACTTCTTTATTTTTCATTGCAAAATGATCATCTTGGTATAAACCGGTCATATAAATACCAATTTTTTTTCTTTCTTCAGTTTGATTGTTTACCCTATTATATGTTTTATCAAATTCAAAAAATTTTAAATTATTTTGTTTTCTATTTAGGTTATATTTTATTGATTCCAGCCCTGTAAATAATAAACTTTGTTTAAGTACTGCATGTTCATCACTCAATTTATTGATCATTTCAATAGTAGAGTTATCATTCCAAAATTTATTATTTCTATGCCTAGATGATGTAAGTGAGTTTGTTGTTATCTCATTAAAACCATTATTTACTAATAGATTTATAATTTTTAAAAGGTGATTATTTTCTAAAGATGATGGCCTTTCATTAGATAAGTATGCACCCCTAATATTACTAGATACTTTAATTTTATTATATCCATAAATTCTTAAAATTTCTTCAATAATATCAGCTTCTCTAGTTACATCTGTTCTATAAGGTGGAACAGAAACAATTATATTTTCTCCTTTTTCTGTTGTTTTTATATCTAAAGAATTTAGAATATTAAAAATTTTAGATTTATCAATTTTCTGTCCAATTAATAAATTGATTCTATTAAGATTAACACTAAAAGTTTTATTTTTTATTTTATCCTTATATATATCTATTATTTCTGATGATACTTCACCTGAGCAATATTTTTTGATTAATAAGGAAGCAAGTTTTAATGCATATGTTGTCAAATTAGGATCAGTTCCTCTCTCAAATCTATACGAAGCATCAGTTTTTAGTTGATGGTTTAAACTGGATTTTCTAACATAGGCAGGTGAGAAATATGCACTTTCTAGAAAAATTCTTTTAGTATTACTAGTAATACCAGATGATTCGCCTCCAAATACTCCAGCAATACAAATAGGTCTATCTTTATCACATATCATTAAATCAGTATTATGAAGCTTTCTTTCAACTCCATCAAGGGTTTTGAATATATTTCCTTTTTTTGCAAACTTGACTTGAATATTTTGTGAATTTATTTTGTCATAATCAAATGCATGCATAGGTTGTCCAATTCCATGAAGGATATAATTTGTGATATCTACAATATTATTTATTGGAGTTAATCCAATAGAAGTAAGATAGTTTTTAATGAAAGAAGGGGATTTTTCTACTTTTACATTATCAATAATACATCCAGAATATCTTGGGCATGCTTCATTATCTATAACATTAATTTTAATGGGAAGCTTTTTTTTACTCTTAAAATTGGAGACATCTGGCATATTTATACCCTTTCCTAAAACTGCTTTAATATCTCTTGCAACTCCAAGATGTGAAGCTGCATCTGCTCGATTAGGAGTTAAGGAAATTTCAAAAATTGTATCTTCATATAAATCAAAGTATTTGTTTGCTTTTTCACCATTTTTAGCATTTTTATTCAAAATCATAATTCCTGAATGAGATTGGCCAATTCCAATTTCATCTTCTGCACAAATCATTCCATGAGAATCTATTCCCCTAATCTTTGCTTTTTTAATTTTAATTTTGTCTCCATTTATATGAGTTAGTTCACTTCCTATTTTTGCAATTACAACTTTTTGATTAATTTCTATATTATTTGCACCACAAATTATTGATAATTTTTCATTACCTATATCAACTTCAGTTATTTTAAGTTTATCAGCATTTATATGATTTGAAATAGAAACAATTTCTCCAACAATTAAATTTTCTATTGATTTAATATCTGGATTTATTTTTATGACGTCATCAACTTCTAGTCCTGTTTCTGTAAGAATGGATTCAATTTCTGTTGAACTTTTTGATATTTTTATAAATTCTTTAAGCCAGTTTAATGAAATTTTCATCAATTATTTTTTAATTAATAAAATTAGTGAAAATAGAAATGTATATCACTTATGAATATTATTAATTTAAATTTATTTTTTCACCAGCTAATATTTCAATATCTATAAAGTTTTCTTTTGTGGGAATCGGACAGCTATATTTGATATCATATACGCAATAAGGGTTATATGCCTTATTGAAATCTATTTCAATTCTTTTAGCATTTTTAAAACTAATATCTAAGTATCTTCCTCCTTCATAAGTTGATACTGCATTTGTTTTATCTGTAAAGCAAAGAAAAATATCATTTTTACTTCCTTTATCTAAGTATTTATAAAGAGGTAATTCATGAATATTTTTATTTAGTTTAAATTCTAGTTTAGCAAATTTTAAAAAGTCTTGTGACTCTCCGGTTGAAGTTAAAAATTTAATTGTGTCAATTTTTTTTAATTTTTTAATTTTAGCTAATACTTTAAAATCAATATTAGGAGGAAAATAAATTAATTTAAATTCTGAATTATATAAGGGTGATGATTTAGATTTATACATATAATTATCTCTTTCAATCCTTAGTTCTTTTATTTTATTTATAAACTGATTATTTTCTACGTAAGAATTATATGAATAGTATAGATATAATAATAAAATTATTGAGATAGTAGTTAATAATAATCTTTTCATTTATAGAAAGATTAAGATTAGTTACTTTAAAGTATTTACCTGCTTGACTAATTGTGATTTCAAGTGACTAGCTTTGTTTTTATGAATGATATTCTTTTTAACTAATTTATCAATCATTGATATTGTTATAGGTGCCAGTTTTTTAGCTCCAGCTTTTTTAGTCTCTTGTTGTAACTTTTTAATAGCTGTTCTAGTTGATTTATGCTGATACTTATTCCTAAGCTTTTTTGCTTCGTCAGATCTTATTCTTTTAATTGATGATTTATGATTTGCCATATATAATTTTATTTCGTATGCAAAAGTATAATAAAAAATAAAAATTCAAATAATTATTACAAGTAAAATAATTTCATTTTTATTTGATTTTGTCAAATTAAAATCATTTTTTAGCGTAAAATTTAATTTATATACAAATGTATTGGACTTTAGAACTTGTAAATCATCTAGAAGATGCCCCTTGGCCAGCAACTAAGGATGAATTAATAGAATTTTCTATTAGAACTGGAGCTCCAGCAGAAGTAACTGAAAATCTTCAAGAGCTTGAAGAAGATGGTCATCCATTTGAAAATATTGAAGAAATTTGGCCAGATTATCCTACAAAAGATGATTTTTTCTTTAACGAAGATGAATATTAGAAACTTATTTTTTTAAAATATTCTAAATCAACAACTTCAGTTAGCTTCATATTTTTTTTCTCACCTTTTATCAGATTTATTTTATATCCCATTTCTTCTATTAGTGATGCCTCATCATTATATTCTGTGTGTTTTGCTTTTTGTAATGAATCATTTATAATTTTTATTTTAAAAACTTGAGGTGTTTGAATATTCACATAATTTTTTCTGTTAACTGCTTTGTTTTTACCTCCTTTAACTTTTCTTAATGAGTTAACCACTGGAATAAATGGGATAGCATTACCTATTTTTTCTGCATTATCAAACAAATTGTTAATTAAATTATAAGATAGCATAGGTCTAACTCCATCATGTATAGCTACGAAACCTTCATTATTTTTTATTTTTTTTAATCCATTTTTTACGGAAATAAATCTTTTATTTCCACCTTTTGTATAAATTATTTTTTCATCTTGAATAACATTGGATAAATATTTTTTCCAAAATGAAAATTTTTTTTCTGGAAGTACAATTATAGTTTTTAAATTTTCAATTCTCTTAAATTTTGATAATGTATATGCTATTATAGGCTTTCCGGATATTTCAATGAATTGCTTTGGAATTTTATCTCCCATTCTGGTTCCTGAGCCGGCTGCCATTAAAATGAGATACTTTTTCATTTAAATAATACTAAATAATAAGAAGTGCATCTCCATAGGTATGGAAATTATATTTTTCTTTAATTGCTACTTTATAGCTTTTCATAATTAAGTCAAATCCTCCAAATGCTGAAGCCATCATCAGAAGTGTTGACTTAGGTGAATGAAAGTTAGTAATCATTCCACTACAAATTTTAAATTCATATGGAGGGAATATAAACTTATCAGTCCAACCTGAATTTGGTTTTAAAGTATCATTTGCAGAAACTGCTGTTTCTAATGTTTTCATTGATGAGGTTCCAACGGCAATAATTCTTTTATTATTTTTTAATGCTTTATTTACAATTGTACACGTTTCTTCAGGAACTGAATAATTTTCTGAATCCATTTTATGTTTTGTTAAATCCTCAACATCAATATCTTTAAATGTTCCTAAGCCAGTATGAGACGTTACAGTAGCAATATTAACTCCCTTTAGCTCTAATTTTTTAAGAATAATTTGAGTAAAATGAAGTCCTGCAGCAGGTGCTGCAACCGCACCAATATTTTTTGCATATACTGTCTGAAACCTTTCTTCATCTTTTTTATCAACTTTACGTTTAATTTCTTTTGGAAGCGGAGTTTGACCATATTCATTAATAATATCATGAAAATCTCTTTCAGGATCTTCTGGAATAAATCTAATAGTTCTTCCTCTTGATGTAGTATTATCAATTACTTCAGCTACAAGTTCTCCTTCACCAAAGTAAAGTTTATTACCAACTCTTATTTTTCTTGCTGGGTCTACTAAAACATCCCATAAATTAAGTTCTGGATTTAATTCTCTTAATAAAAACACTTCAATTTTAGCTCCTGTTTTTTCTTTTTGTCCATAAAGTCTTGCTGGAAATACTTTAGTATCATTTAATATTAGTACATCATCTTCATTAAAGTATTTAGTAATGTCTTTAAATAATTTATGTTCTATTTTACCAGTATTTTTATGTATAACCATTAGTCTTGATTCATCTCTGTTTTCAGCTGGATGAAGTGCAGTTCTGTTTGCGGCTAGTTTAAAATCAAATTCGGAGAGTTTCATATTGATTTGTTTAAAAAAATTAACTTACTTTTGAAGTCTGCAAAACTAATTAATTGTTTTTACATTAATTTGATTTAATATATGAAATTATTTTTAAGACTTGTTAAGGAAAGTCTAGTTTTCTCTTTTACTGCTATTATAGCTAATCCAGTTAGGACATTATTATCCTTATTAGGTGTAACAATAGGTATTTTTACAATTATTGCAGTTTTGTCAGTTGTCGATTCATTAGAAAAAAATATTAAGAGTAGTTTTAATTTTTTAGGAACTGATAATTTAAGAGTTGAAAAATGGCCATGGGAATTTGATAATCCTGGATATGAGTGGTGGAAATTTTGGAGAAGACCACACCCAACGTATAAAGAATATACTTTTTTGAAAGAAAATTTAAAAAATGCTGAAGCAGTTGAGATTAAGTCAGGAAGAGATAATTTAACTATTAAATATCTTAATAATAGTAGCAGTGGAGTTGGTTTATCAGGAATTGTATATGAATCAAAAGAAATTAATGATTATCAAATTCTTTCGGGTAGATACTATACTGAAAATGAAACTATACTTGGTTCAAATTATGTTATAATAGGCTATAAAGTAATGCAAGAACTTTTTGAAAATCCTGATTTTGCTATTGGAAAGGAAATTAAAATAAAAGGCGTTAAATTTAGAGTAATTGGGGTTTTTGAAGAAGAGGGTGAAAGTTTTGTTGGTGGGGATTCTTTTGATAGGCAAATGACAATACCTTTTAATAGTTTTAAAAAAATATATAGAGTTGGAAAAAAGGGATCAGAAGCAGCGCTTATTGTAAAAGGAAATTCAGATTTAGATCCGGGGCTTCAAAATTTGGAGTATGAGTTGAGGGGAATTCTAAGAGCTCAAAGAGGTTTAAAACCTACTGAAGAAGAAAATTTTGCTATTAATAGACCTGAATTTCTAACAAATATTATTGGTAGTGTATTTGATATAGTTAGTCTTGCTGGTTGGGTAATTGGTAGTTTTTCAATTTTTGTAGGAGGCTTTGGTATTGCAAATATTATGTTTGTTTCTGTTAAAGAACGGGTTCCTATTATTGGATTACAAAAGTCTTTAGGTGCAAAAAATTATTTTATATTAATGCAGTTTCTATTTGAATCTTCTTTTTTAAGTATTATTGGTGGGGTGATAGGTTTATTATTTGTTTTTCTTATTAGTATTTTAATTGATTCTGGATCTTTTGAATTAAGTATTTCATTTGCGAATGTAATTCTTGGTCTCTCAATATCTTCTATCATTGGTGTAGGGGCAGGTATAATTCCTGCTATTTTTGCCTCAAGATTAGATCCTGTTGAAGCTATAAGATCAAACTAGAATATTTTAGCTTAATTTTTCTTTAATCTTTGTTTCTAATTCATTCATTAATTCTGGGTTATCTTCTAGTATTACTTTTACAGAATCCCTTCCTTGACCTAGTTTTTCTTCATTATAGGAGAACCATGAACCAGCTTTTTTAATAATTTCTAATTCGACTCCTAAGTCTAGTATTTCTCCTGATTTTGAAATTCCTTTTCCATACATTATATCAAATTCTACAACTTTAAATGGTGGAGCAACTTTATTTTTTACAACTTTTACTTTTGTTCTATTTCCCATTATATTATCTGGACTATCTTTAATTTGACCAATCCTTCTGATATCTAGTCTTACTGAAGAGTAAAATTTTAGGGCATTTCCACCCGTAGTAGTTTCAGGACTGCCAAACATTACTCCAATTTTATGTCTCAGTTGGTTTATGAAAACACATACGCATCCTGATTTATGAATAGCTCCAGTTAATTTCCTAAGAGCTTGTGACATTAACCTAGCTTGAAGTCCCATCATACTATCTCCCATTTCACCTTCTATCTCACTTTTAGGAACAAGTGCGGCTACTGAGTCGATCACAATTATATCAATGGCATTTGATCTAATTAAATGTTCTGTAATTTCTAGAGCTTGTTCCCCATTATCTGGTTGTGAAATAAGCAAATTTTCAGTATCTATTCCTAAATTCTCAGCATATGTTTTATCAAATGCATGTTCTGCATCTATAAATGCTGCTATTCCTCCTTTTTTTTGTGCTTCCGCTATGCAATGCATAGATAGAGTTGTTTTTCCTGATGATTCTGGTCCATATATTTCAATTACCCTTCCTTTTGGTATTCCTCCAATGCCTAAAGCGATGTCTAAACTTAATGATCCAGTAGGTATGCTTGGTATTTTTTTAATATTTTCATCACTTAATTTCATTATGGTTCCTTGACCATATGTTTTTTCTAGTTTATCGATTGCAAGACTTAATGCTTTGGACTTTTCTTTTGATTCTTTCATTTCTATCATATTTAATTTTTTGCTAAAATAAATAGTAAATTATTATTATACTAATATTTTTAGTAAAAATTAATAATATTTAACTTAAAGTTCTTAAAATATACCTATATAACATACCTTAATTTCATATTTTTGTATTTTATAATTTACTCTTAATTTAATTTTTTGAACAAAATATTTTTATTTTTTTTCTTATTATCGATGTTTTATTTTTCAGAAGAGAACTCTAAAGTTAATAGGGGTGAAACTTTAACATATAAGGTTTTGTTTTTAGGTTTTAGTGCTGGTGAGGCTAAGATGATAATTGATAGTGATTTTTATCCAATCACTAATTCTATTACGTATAAAGTTGATGTTTATGGTAAATCTGTTGGCATTTTTGATTTATTTACTACTGTTAGAGATAATTGGGGAGTTTATTTAGATACTGCTTCTTTAAAGCCTATTAAGTTTTATCAGTATTTATTAGAAGGAAATTATAAGAAAAATGAAATTTTAAATTTTACAGATAACTCTGATAGTATCGAAATTATTAGATTAGATAAAGTATCTAAACTACCTATTGAATCATATAATCTTCATTTTGAAGATGATATTAAGAAAATAATTCGTTCCTATTTTATGAATTATTGGATTTCGAGTGTTATTTATTTAAGATCTTTAGATTATTCAGAAGTTTCAAGTAATTCAAAAATTTCAATTCCTTATTTTGAAAATAATGAAAAGTTTGATTACAAAATGAAATTTTTAAGAAGGGAAATGATTAAAACAGATATAGGTGAAATAAATGCTTTAGTTTTTGCACCTGAAATTCCTGAAAATAAATTATTTAAAGGTGATGAAGCTGTTAAGTTTTGGCTTTCAGATGACATTAATACTGTTCCTTTAAAACTATCTGCGAAAATGAATTTTGGGACTTTTGAAATTGAGATATCAGATTACTCTAATATTAATTAGAAATTAATAATACTTTAATGAATTATTATCATTTTAATATTTAGATATTATTTCTAATTTTTAATTCAATTTATTTTTAAATTACAACGTGTCACAAAAGTCGGATTTTAAAATTTTAGTAGTAGATGATGAAAAAGATATTATATTATTATTAAAATATAACCTTGAGGCAGAAGGGTACTTTGTTAAAGCTGCTACTTCAGGAAAAGATGCCTTACAACTAGCTGAAAAAATTAATCCAGATTTAATTTTACTTGATTTAATGATGCCTGGTATGGATGGAATTGAGACTTGTATTCAATTGAGAAAAATTGAAAAATTAGCTTCAACATCTATATTATTTTTAACAGCTAGATCTGAAGAATATTCTGAAGTTGCTGCTTTTGATGCAGGCGCTGATGATTATATTATAAAACCTATTAAGCCCAGGGCACTAATCAGTAGAATTAATTCTTTATATAAAAGAAAATATGTTGGTAATGAATCAATATTTAAGATTGGTAATTTAACGATTGATAAGGAAAGTTATGTGGTCACTTCTGATGGGAATGAAATATTTTTTCCTAAAAAAGAATTTGAATTATTATACTTTTTAGCTACGAATCCAAAAAAAGTTTATGGAAGGGAAGCACTTCTAAGAAATATATGGGGTACAGATGTGCATGTTGTACCAAGAACAGTAGATGTTCATATTAGAAAAATTAGAGAGAAAATTGGTGATCATTATATTAATACCATAAAAGGGGTTGGTTATAAATTTATAGATTTCAATTAATTATAATGTTCTAATTTTAGACTATGAATAATTCAAAAGCTATATCGGTACTTTTTGGAGCTATAGTTGGTATTACTACAACTATTTCTGCTTTTATCTTAGGTATTGATATTGGAATTAAGCTTGTTAATGCAGCTATAATTTCCTTTTCAACTTCAACATTACTTTTTGCAATAATTACTGAAAATCTTTTTGATAAAAAAATAAAAAAAATATATGATTCTTTTCAAAAAATCAGAAATCAAGAATTTGAATTGATTGATGATGATAAGTCTTTATTAAAGCAAATAAATCCTTTAAAAGGAATTAATAGTGAAATTTTTAATTTTGCTAAACTTAAACAGTTAGAAATCGAGGAGTTAAAAAATCTAGAAAGGTTTAGAAGAGAATTCCTTCAAGATGTTTCTCATGAACTGAAAACTCCAATTTTTGCTGCACAAGGTTTTGTTCACACCTTATTAGATAATGTAGATGCTCCAGAAGAAATTAGGTCACAATTTTTACAAAAAGCTGCTAAAAGCTTAGATTATTTGGATTTACTTGTTAAAGATTTATTAACTATTTCCCAGATGGAAAGCGGTGATATAAAAATGAAGATGGAAGCATTTGATATAATTTCTTTAGTTAAAGAATCCCTAGATCAACTTGAACCTAGAGCAGAATCTAATAAAATAAAACTTTATTTTAATGAAAATGAAAATAAACGAATTATAGTTTTAGCAGATTACTATAGAATATATCAAGTAATTAAAAATTTAATTACTAATGCTATTAAGTATACAGATTTAGGAGGTCAAGTAATAATTAGCTGTGAAAAGAGAAAAAAAATAGTCTCAGTAAGCATTTCAGATAATGGTAAAGGAATTCCAAAGAATGATAGAAAAAGAATTTTTGAAAGGTTTTATAGAATAGATAAAAGTAGATCTAAAGAAAGAGGAGGCACAGGACTAGGGTTAGCAATCGTAAAACATATAATAGAGGGTCACAATTCTAAAATAAAGTTATCGAGCAAATTAAATTCAGGATCAACATTTTCATTTAATTTGAAATTAGTTTCAAAATCAAAAATTAAGAAGAAAAAAATAAAAAAAGTTTTATCTAAAATAGCAAAAATATCTTCATAATATTTATTGATAAATATTGTTTTTAATTATTAATAAATCTATTTTTGCTCACATTTTTAAGAATACTGTGGATTCAAATAGTTTTAAAACAAAGTACGTAAATAAGGATTCAATTCACAAGGATTGGTTCGTTGCAAATGCTGATGGGAAGATTCTTGGTAGATTTGCATCTGAAATTGCTAAAATTCTAAGAGGTAAACACAAACCTTCTTTTTCTCCTCATACCGACTGTGGTGACAATATTATAGTTATAAATTCCGATAATATTAAAATGACAGGAAATAAGTGGAAAGAGAAACAGTATGTTAGACATACTGGATATCCAGGTGGACAAAGAGTTACTACGCCGCAAGAATTAAAAGAAAAAAAATCATCTAAGTTTATTATTGAGAAAGCTGTAAGAGGAATGTTACCAAAAAATAGATTAGGAAGAGAATTGTTTAGAAACCTTTTTGTTTATGAAGATTCAAATCATCCGCACGAGGGACAAAAACCAAAAGAAATAAAATTATAATATGGAGTATATCAATTCATTAGGAAGAAGAAAAACATCAATTGCTAGATTATATATGAAGTCTGGTAAAGGAGATTTTAAAATTAATGGACTTGATCTTGAAAAGTATTTTGCTTCAGAGTTATTACAATTAATAATCAAACAACCTATAGATTCTATTGATGCTAAAGGAAAATTTGATTTTAAAGTTAATGTTTATGGAGGTGGTCTTAAAGGTCAAGCTGAAGCTATAAGATTAGCAATTGCTAGAGCTTTTGTTAAAAATGATGAGGAAACTAGACCAGTGCTTAAAAAAGCCGGATTCCTAACTAGAGATCCACGAATGGTTGAAAGAAAAAAATATGGTAGAAGAAAAGCAAGGAGAGCCTTCCAATGGGTTAAAAGATAATATTATGGATAAACTTGATCATAAGGATTTATTAAAGGCAGGTGTTCATTTTGGTCACCTTACAAGAAAATGGAATCCAAAAATGTCTGAATATATATTTATGGAACAGAATGGTATCCATATAATTGATTTACATAAAACTATTGAATGCGCTTATACCGCAGCAAGTTTATTAAAAAATATAGCTAAGTCAGGAAGAAAAATTATGTTTGTTGCTACAAAAAAGCAAGCAAAAACTTTTGTCTCTGAAAAAGCTAAAGAGTTAAATATGCCTTATGTAACTGAGAGATGGTTGGGGGGGATGCTTACTAATTTTTCAACAATTAGAAAGTCTTTAAAAAAGCTTTCTTCTATTGAAAATAAAGAAAGTCAAGATACCTATAAAACAGATTTTTCTAAAAAAGAAAGATTAATGATTTCTAGAGATAAAGATAAATTAGAAAAGGTTTTAGGTGGCATTTCTAAATTAAATAGAATTCCTGCAGCTTTATTTGTAGTCGATATTAAGCATGAAGAAATTGCTATTAAGGAGGCCAAAAAATTAAATATTCCTATTTATGGAATGGTTGATACTAATTCTAATCCAAATACGATAGAATATGAAATTCCTTCAAATGATGATTCATTTACTTCAGTTTCTATTATAATGGAATATATATCATCTGCAATAGCTGATGGACTCGAGGAAAGAGAAAAACTTAAAGAAGAGATGAGAATAAAACAAGAGAAAGAAGCTGCTGCTAAAGAAGCTGCTGCTAAAGAGGAAGTTGTTAAGAAAGCTAGAGAAGCGAAGAAAGAAAAATCTAAATAATTCATAATTATATATCATGGGAGTAAATATATCAGCAAAGGATGTTAATGAGTTAAGACAAAAGACTGGTTCTGGTATGATGGACTGTAAAAAAGCTTTGGTCGAAGCTGAAGGTGATTTTCAGAAAGCAATTGATATTTTAAGAAAAAAAGGACAAAAGGTTTCTGAAGCAAGATCTAATAGAGAAACTTCTGAGGGGATAGTTTTATTTAAGTTAAATTCTGATGAAACTAAGGCATCAATTCTATCATTTACTTGTGAGACTGATTTCGTTGCTAAAAATGATGAATTTAATTCATTAGCACAAAATATTTTAGATATAGCATTTGATAATAATCTTGAATCTATCGAAAGTGTATTAGTTTCTGAAATTGATGGCTCTTCTATTGAACAATTAATTATTGAAATGGTTGGTAAGATTGGTGAAAAAATAAAAATTTCAGATTTTAAAGTTATGGATGGTGAAAAAATTGTTCCTTATATTCATGCTGGTAGTAAACTAGGTGTTCTTGTTTCTTTAAATAATACAGGTAATACTGATTATGTTACAGCAGGAAAAGATATAGCAATGCAAATTGCTGCAATGAATCCAATAGCTCTAGATAAAGACCAAGTTGATCAATCTGTTATTGAAAAAGAAATAGAAATAGGTAAAGAACAAGCTATTAAAGAAGGTAAACCAGAACAAATTATTGAAAAAATTGCTCAAGGGAAACTTCAAAAGTTTTTTAAGGAAAATACATTGTTAAGTCAATCTTTTGTAAAAGATAATAATCTATCAATTAAAGATTACTTAGAAACATTTTCTAAAGAGTTATCTATAGGTGGTTTTATTAGAGTTTCAATTGGGTAATTAATTATTTAAATTAATTACTATTTCAATCAATAAAAATTATTTATTCATTAAGTCTTCTATTTCTTCTGGAATTACAGGAATGTTTTCCATAAGATTTATATTATTATTTTCTCCAATAAGAATATTATCTTCAAGTCTTACTCCTAAATTTTCTTCTCTAATATAAATTCCAGGTTCTACAGTAAAAACATTTCCAGGCTTTATATTAACATAAAAGTTTCCAACGTCATGAACATCAAGACCTAAGTGATGAGATGTCCCATGCATAAAATATTTTTTGAAAAGAGGATTTTTAGGGTCTTGTTTTTTTATGTCATTTTTATCTAGAAGTTTAATTTTTAAAAGTTCGCTTTCCATAATCTTACCAACTTCTTTATGGTAATCATTAACTGTTATTCCAGGTCTAAGAATATTTGTAGCTTCATTTTTTACATTTAAAACCGCATTATATATATCTAACTGTCTTTTTGTGAATTTGCCATCTACGGGTATGGTTCTAGTCATATCAGATTTGTAATTAGCATATTCTGCAGCAACATCCATAAGAATTAATGAACCTGCTTTACATTCACAATTGTTTTCATTATAATGAAGAGTACAGGCATTTATTCCTGAAGCTATTATTGGTTGGTAGGCAAATCCTTTAGATTTATTTTTAATAAATTCATTTATAAATTCTGCTTCTAACTCATATTCCCAGACTCCGGGTTTAGTATAATTTAAAATTCTTCTAAATCCTTTTTCAGTTATATCACATGCTGATTGAATTAATTTAGTTTCTATATTGTTTTTTATCATTCTTAATTTGCTAAGAATGGGATAGGTTCTTTCAAAATTTTGTAATGGAAATTTTGATTTTGAAAAATCATAAAATCTATCTTGGGCAGTTTCTACATTAGTAATAGAACGAATGTGTTCATTTTTTTCTAAATAAAGATTTTTTGATTCTGCAATAATTAATGGAAGTATTTTATGAAACTCATCATTCCATAGAACAGTTTTTATTCCTGAGGTATTTATTGCTTGATTTTTAGTTAATTTATTTCCTTCCCAAATAGATATTTCTTCGCTGGTTTCTTTAACAAATAAAATTTCTCTTAAATTTTCATCAGGAAAGTCTGGTGCTAGAATTAAAAATGTATCTTCTTGATCAATACCAGTTAAGTAAAATAAATTTGTGTTTTGGACAAAAGGCATTTGTTCATCTGCATTTGTTGGCATTAAATCATTAGAAACAAATACTGCAGAAGAATCTTTTTTAAGAGATTGAATAAATTTTTTTCTATTTTCTATAAAAAGGTTATTATTAATTTGCTTGTATCTCATCTTTTTAAATTTTACATCTAAAATACATTTTTAAAATTAATATACATTTATTGTTAATTAATTTTTAATTTGGCAGGTATGAATTTAATAGGCGAAGATTTAGAAAAATATGTTGAATCTTATTCAGATTCTGAGCCAGATCTTTTAAAAAGAATTAGTTCTTATACTCAAGCAAATGTGCATTCTCCTAGGATGCTATCTGGACATGTTCAAGGTAGAGTTCTTAGTTTTTTATCTCGAATAATTAAACCGAATTTTATATTAGAAGTAGGAACTTATACTGGTTACTCTACTTTATGTTTAGCGGAAGGACTTTCTGATTTAGGAAAAATTATAACTATAGATAAAGATTTTTCTCTACAAAATAAGGTGGAATCATTTTTTAAAGAGTCAATAAAAAATGATCAGATAGAATATAGGATAGGAGATGCAATAGAAGTTATTCCAAAATTAGAATATGAATTTGATATAGTTTTTATTGATGCAGATAAAAAAAATTATATAAATTATTTTAAGATGGTATTGCCAAAATTAAAATCTAATGGAATCATTATTGCAGATAATGTTTTGTGGAGTGGAAATGTGATAGATGCTGATAAGATTAGAAATGACAGATTGACTAAAAATATGCATGATTTTAATGAATTTATAAAGAAAGACACGAGAGTATCTAAAATAATTTTACCGATTAGAGATGGAATAACCTTAATTAAAAAAAATGACTAATAAATTAATTTTTTTCTTTTTATTATCTCCTTATTTGATTTATTGTCAAGCTATACCTGAAGTTCCTGAAATAATAGATTTTGATAAAATAAGATTAAAAATAGATAATGATACTAGGAAAGAGATTCAGAATGAAGTAGATGCATTACATGCAAATGATAAGTTTTTTCAAATATTAATAGATAGAGTAAATATTTATTTTCCAATTATTGAAGATATATTAAAGGAAGAAAATATACCCGAAGATTTTAAGTTTTTAGCCCTTCAAGAGAGTGCGCTTATATCAGATGCGGTTTCATCATCTAATGCAGTTGGATTTTGGCAGTTTAAATCATCTACAGCTAAAATATATAATTTACAAATCAATGAATATGTAGATGAAAGGAAAAATATTGTTTCCTCTACTAGAGCTGCCGCTAGCTACTTAAAGAATAGTAATTTTGAGTTTGATAATTGGGTTTTTTCTCTTTTATCATATATGACTGGATTGAGTGGAGCAAAATTAATTCTTGACGATAAACTTTATGGTTCCAAAAGATTAGATATTAATAATGAAACTCATTGGTATATAAAAAGATTTTTGGCTCATAAGATTGCATTTCAAGATGATATAGATAAACAAAATTATAATTATAACTTTTCAGTATATGAAAATAATGAAGCTAAGCCTATAGAAACTCTTTCTAAAACTTTATCAATTAATCTAGATAACTTAAAATCATATAATAAATGGTTATTATCATCAGATTTACCAAATGATAAAGTTTACTCTATTCTTATACCACTTCAAATTGGGAATGTGTTTAGCAAATTAAAGAATTCGGTAATATCTAAGGTTCAATCATTTATTGGATTAGATAATAATTCATTGATTGATCAAAAAATCAAATCTATAGCTGAAAAAAAAATGATCTTTTTGAATGGATTGCCTGCAATAATTGCTGATTCATCAGATACTATGAGTGGAGTATTAAAATTATATAATATTAATAAGAAATCATTTTTATTATATAATGATATACGTTCAAATGAAAGTTTAAAAGTAGGAATTCCATATTATTTTAATAAAAAAAGAAATAGGGGAAGGGTTCAGACATATAATAAGAGAAATAAAGAATCATTATGGGAAATTTCACAAATTTTTGGAGTAAGACTAAATCAGCTTAAAAAATTGAATAAGAATAATTTATCTGATAGAATAATTTTGAGAAGGAGGATTATTAATTTTTAACTATTTTTTCAATAATTTTTCCATCTTCTTTATTTTTTAATATTAATTTTTTATCACCATAGTGAGTAATTTCTTCTTTTACTAAATAATATGTCTCATCATAATTTTCAAGAGTATTAATTTTCTTCACACCTTCTTTACCCCGCCATATATCTAAATTAATTTTTTCCCATTTTTTTGTTTTTATAGATTTGTATGATGCATCAATAATTGAATTAACTATATATCCATCATAAAATGTTTCAAGAGGTTCTTTACCTTTTTCTAGTGAATCAAACATATCAGCAAACATATGATTGTATCCGAGTTCATTAAGCTCGTCACCTACTGGAAAAAGCCATCCAGAATCTGATTCTGCTTTTTCTGCTACATAATTACTTCCTTTACCTGTAGTGAACATTTCAAAGCCTGTTCTTAAAAATGAGTTTATCCATATAGTGCCTTCTGTGCCCATAACTTCATCTCTTAAATCAAGACCACCTCTAAATGTCCAGCTTACTTCAAATTGTCCAATAGCACCATTCTCATATTTAACTAATCCTATGGCATGATCTTCAGCATCTATAGGTTTGACTTGTGTATCACCCCAGCACATCACTTCTATGGGTCTAATATCTTTTCCTATATAGTTTCTACTGATTTCTATGCAATGGCAACCTAGATCTAAAATACATCCTCCTCCTGCTTGTTCTTTATCCCAAAACCATTCGCTATGTGGACCTGGATGTGTTTCTCTAGATTTTGTCCATATAATTTGCCCTAGACTTCCACCCTTTACACTTTCTAATGCTTTTAAAAATTTTGGTGTATAGCATAAGTCTTCTAGATAACCAGCAAAAATGCCTGCTTTTTCAACTGCTTCTACCATTCTCTTTGCCTCTGCAGAGTTTCTACCTAGAGGTTTTGTGCAAATTACAGCTTTATTATGTTTACAGCATAGATTTACAGCTTCTTCATGTAAATTATTTGGCAGAGCAATACATACAACATCTACATCCTTTTGAGATATTGAGTCTTCTATAGAAGTAGTCCAATGATTAACTGAATAATCTTTAGCAAATTTTTTTGCACTTTCTTCTCTTCTTGAATAAACTGAAATCACTTTATCTTTACTTCTATAACCATGGAGAGAATCAGTATAGAATCTACCTATAAAACCAGAACCAAGCATTGATATTCTTTGCATAATATTATTTGTTATTTTTTTCTTTAAAAAATATGACTAAAAATAGTAGTACCACAGCAGATATATATGCTGGAACCATCCATATTTCGGTCCAATTTTTTACATTATTTATTGTATAATAGTCAGATATATATCCCGATAAAGCAGATCCAATAGCCATACCTACTCCATATGTAGCAACGGTGAATAATCCTTGAGCTGCATTTTTTATTTTTTCACCAGCTTTATTTTCTGTATACATGTAACCTGTTACAAAGAAAAAGTCATAACATATACCATGAAGAATAATTCCAGACATTATCATCCAATAGTAATCTCCTAAATCTCCATTTGCAAAAAATATAAATCTTAATAACCATGCCCCAATTCCAATTATTAAAATATTTTTTACACCTAGTCTATAGTATAAAAATGGAATTGCTAATATAAAAATTGCTTCAGATATTTGGCCAAATATCATTTTTCCTGCAGCTCCTTCCATACCCAAATCATTTAGAAACACATTTGCAAAAGAGTAATAAAATGATAGAGGTATACAAATTAAAATTGCAGATATAAAAAATATTAAATAAGATTTGTCTTTTAATAAGACTAGTCCTTCTAATCCTAGAGCACTAGAGTCTTCTTTATTCCCTTTTGGAGGAACATTAGGAAGAAACATAGAAAATAAACCTAAAAGTAGTGATGCTCCTGCTGCTATATAAAATGTATAAGGGAGTGTAGATGCATTACTTTCTAATTGTAATTTTCCAATAATAAAACCAGCAACTATCCACCCAAAGGTTCCAAAAAATCTTATAATTGGAAATGTCTTACCTGTATCTGTTACATTTGCAAACACTATATTATTTGATAATGCTACAGTAGGCATGTAAACAATTGAGTATATCAAAACAATTATTAAAAAAGTAAAAGAAGAATTGACTTGAGTAGCATACAAAAGAAGTAATCCTCCAATTATATGTAAAATGCCCATTACTTTCTCTGCAGAAAAATATTTATCTGCTATAGAACCTATAAAAAAAGGAGATATTATAGTAGCTATTGCAAATGCACTATAAGTATTTCCAATTTCAGTTCCTGATGAGTTTAGTATAGTTGCCATATATGTACCAGCTGTAACATACCATGCTCCCCAAATGAAATATTCAAGAAACATCATTATAGATAATTTTATATTTTTCACAATTAGGTTTGGTTTATTTTTTACTTAATTAAGTAACTATATTATTAAGTTAAAAAAAATTTTTCTAAATTAAGACAGAATTTATATCAACATTCCTACGGGATTAATTAATCTTAACTAAATACTATGAAAAAAAATAATTCAAAAAAAAATACAAGAAGAGATTTTCTAAAATATGGCTCATTAGCAGCATCAGGTTTTTTTATAGTTCCAAGACATGTTTTGGGTGGTAATGGGTACCAAGCTCCAAGCGATACAATTAATATTGGAGGAATCGGTATTGGTGGTAAAGGAACTAGTGATTTATGGAATGCTTCATTAGAAGGAAAAGAAAATGTTATTGCCATGTGTGATGTTGATAAAGGCGATCAATCAAAAAAATCTAGAGATAGATTTCCTAAAGCAAATTTTTATCAAGATTATAGAGAGATGCTAGATCAAGAAAAAGATCTTGATGCTGTTACAATTTCTTCACCCGATCATATGCACGCAGTTCAGGCTCTTGCTGCTATGGATCTTGGTATTAATGTATATGTTCAAAAACCTTTAACTCATAATATTAGAGAGGCAAGAATGTTAACAGAAACAGCTAGAGATAAAAAAATAGTTACACAAATGGGTAATCAAGGTGCTTCAAATTCTGGAATGGTTAAAATACAGGAATGGTTTAATAAAAAATTAATTGGTGATGTTGATAAAGTATATGTATGGACAAATAGACCTGTATGGCCTCAAGGAATTCCAGTTCCAAAACCAACAGGAGGTTCAGCACCTGATAATTTAGATTGGGATTTATGGCTTGGTACAGCACCAAAAATTGAC
>Ga0209035_10000035_pt1 | contig 52943 bp, 45 predicted proteins | sample MarorgKNORR_S2LV_6_FD_188220 | JGI IMG/M metagenome (GOLD analysis project Ga0209035, IMG submission 188220) | Marine microbial communities from the Southern Atlantic Ocean, analyzing organic carbon cycling - AAIW_A/KNORR_S2/LV (SPAdes) (version 2) | ecosystem: Environmental > Aquatic > Marine... | reverse complement strand
TACAGGAGAAAAAAAAATAATATACAATCTAGCTAGGAATTCATATTTTGCAGAAGAAAATTTTGGATTAATAAATAATGAAAATGATTTTATTCATACAGAACTTGTTTTTTTAATTGATAAAAAAAGCCATATTAGAGGTGTTTACAATGGCACTTTGAAGGTTGAAATGAAAAGACTTATTGAAGATATTAAGTTATTATTAAAAACATGAAAATAGGTTTATTATCTGATACTCATTCACATATAGATAAAGGGTTTTTAGATTTTTTCAAAGATTGCAATGAAATATGGCATGCTGGCGATATAGGAAATATAGATGTTCTTGATACTTTACAAAATTTTAAAAAAATACGAGCGGTATATGGAAATATTGATAACCATATAATCAGAAAAGAACTTAAAGAATCATTATTAATAAAAGTTGAAAAAATTCTAATTCTAATTATTCATATAGCAGGTAACCCACCCTACTATAATAAAAAAACATATGAACTAATTAAAAAATATAAACCTGATACTTTAATATGTGGGCATAGCCATATTCTAAAAGTACATAGAGATAAAAAAAATAATATTCTAATTATAAATCCAGGAGCAGCTGGAAAAGTTGGTTTTCATAAAGTTAAAACAGCAATAAGATTCGAAATAATTAACTCAAAAATTATTAATCTTGAGATAATTGAAATTAAGAGAAACTAAAAAAATTACTTTGAAGTAGATTTCTTTGATGAATTCTTTTCAAATTCTTTTTTAATTGCTTCAACATCAACATTCTTAATTACTGGAATTTTTGAAAGACTTTTAATGATTTGTTTCTTTCTTTTAGCTTTAGAAACATTTCTCATGCCTTTTCTTTCTAATCTTGTTACAGCCATAATTTTATTTTATTGCCGCAATTTAAATAAAATAAAATGTAAATCATTTGCTAGATTTGTAATAAATATAAAAAAAGTGAAAAAAATAATACCATCATTACCAAAAGGAACTAGAGATTATGGTCCTAATGAGATGAAAAATAGAGAGTATCTTTTTAAGATATTTAAAAAATATTTTAGTCTATATGGATTTAATTGTATAGAAACACCTTCCATGGAAAATTCTGATGTTCTTAATGGTAAATATGGTGAAGAAGGTGATAGACTAATTTATAGAGTACTTAATTCGGGTGATTTTTTAAAAAAAATTGATGATTTAAATACATTAGAAAGTAATGAATTAAAATCTCAAATATCTAAAAAAGGACTAAGATATGATCTTACTGTACCATTTGCTAGGTATGTAAGTATGAATAGAAATAATATAACAATGCCTTTTAAAAGGTATCAAATTCAACCCGTATGGAGAGCAGATAGGCCACAAAAAGGAAGATTTAGAGAATTTTATCAATGTGATGCAGACTATATAGGGACAAAATCAATTGTTTGTGAAAGTGAAATTATTAGTTTGGTGAACTCAATTTTTAATGCATTAAAAATTAATGATTTTGAAATAAAATTAAATAACAGAAAAATTTTATTAGGAATATCTGAAATTTTTGATTTTAAAAATAAATTTGAAAAATTCTGTATTTTAATTGACAAAGTTGATAAAATAGGGCTTTCAGGATTAGAAAAAGAAATGGTTTTAAATGATTTTTCTAAAGAAACTATAAATGAAATTATTTCATTATTTTGTTTTAAAGGTAATAACTCTAAAAAAATAGAATATTTAAAAAAGATTTTATTTAAATCAAAAATTGGATTAGAAGGTATTAAAGAAATTGAAAAATTGATGAATATCACTAACGAATTCACTCTTGATTTAAGTCTAGCAAGAGGGTTATCCTACTATACGTCTACTATTTTTGAAGTTATATCAAAAAGTAATGATATAGGCAGTTTATCAGGTGGTGGAAGATATGATGATTTAACAGAAATATTTGGTTATAAAGATATATCTGGAATAGGTATATCATTTGGAGTTGAAAGAATAATTGAAGTTTTAACCTCTAATAATTTGTTTCCGAAAAATGATAATAATAAAATAAATGTTTTAATAAGCTATTTATCTGATAAATACATTAAAAATTCCTTGGAAATTGCTAATAAATTAAGAGAAAATGATATTTTAACTGATTTATATTCCGATAATGGCAAGCTGAAAAAACAGCTTCAATATGCAAATAATAATAGTATTCCTTTCGTTATAATTATAGGTGAAGATGAAATAAAAAACAATACTTATATTCTAAAAAATATGATAAATGGAAATCAAAATTTATTAACTATAGATGAAATAATAAATAAACTTTCTTCTATAAAATAAATGAATAGAATATTCAAAAAATCATTTGCCATTATAATTTTATTATTTTTTCTTGGCTCAACTGTATTTTCTCAATTAAGTGATTTAGGTAGATTTGAAATAAATAGTATTGGAGGCTGTTTACCAACAAACGTTGAAATAATAAATGAATACCTTGACTCAACTGTTACTGTTATTCAATATGATTTTAATTATTCTTTGTCAACAAATATATTTAACCCTTCAAATTCAAAATCTCATACATATATAGAACCTGGAACTTATACTATAGCTCAAGCTATAAATCAAGATGGAGTTGAAAAAATTGATATCCTAGAAATTGAAATAAATGAATCCAAAAAATTAGAAATTAATATATTTAATTGTGAGAATAATACAATGAATATATCAATTAATGATAATAATTATGAAGGGTATGAATTATTTATAAATAATCAATTAATCAAATCATTAAATAATGGAGAAAATGAACTAGATTATTCATTGTACTTAGGAACAAACAACATAATAAATGGTTATATAATAGGATCATTTAAAGGTAATTCTATAAACTGTAGTAGATATGAATTTGAAATTGCATCAATAGAAGATCTAAAAGATCAAATAATAGATTCAATAATTTTATCTAATGATAAGGCAACTTTTGAATTATACTGCAATCTAAATAAAAGTACCAATTACAACATATATATAGATAATGCCGTTGACACTAGCTTTTTAAGTCCTCCATATTTTAATTCATTATGGACAATTGACTCTAAAATTGAGTTTAAAAACACGACAATTAACGCTCAATGTATTAATATAGAAGAGTATTATTACTGTAATTCTTTATCTATAAAAGATGATATTTGTTTAATATATGCAACAATAAATGAAGATAATTCTGGAATTAAATTGAATTATAATTCTAATGGAAGCTTTGATTCATTAAGTATTTATAAAAATAACAAACCAATAAAAACAACTAAAAATTCAACAGATACTTTTTTAGATAACCAAGGTGTAATTAAAAGTGAAGAAAATTGTTATTTTGTTAAAGGTTTTATTAATAATAAAATATCTATATCAAATATTGTATGCTTAATTCCCCAAAAAAATTATAATCCTATACCTATACCAAATGCATTTACACCCAACAATGATGGATTAAACGATATTTTTAAACCATACCCTATATCTTTAGATAAATATTCTTTAAATATTTTTAATAAGTTTGGAAAATTAATATTTGAGAGTAATGATATTTCCATTGGATGGAATGGTGTTTATAAAAGTAAAGTGAAACAAGATTCTTATATTTATAAAATTACATTTATCATTAATGGTAAAGAAATTACACAAACAGGTAAATTTGTACTGATTAAATAATATAATATTATGTTTGATATGATGAAAATGATGGGAAAAATAAAAGAAGCCCAAGAAAAAATGAAACTTGCTCAATCAGAGTTAATTAATATAAAAGTATACTCAGAATCAGGAGCAGGAATGGTTAAAGTAGAGGTAAATGGTAAAAAAGAAGTAATATCAATTAATATTGACGATAGTATTTTGAATGATAAAGATATGATTCAAGATTTAGTAGTAGCAGCTACAAATAAAGCATTATTAGATGTTGATATAAAAATAAAAGATCATATGAAATCGAAGACCGGAGATATTCTTCCTAATATTCCAGGATTTGATATTGGAAATATGTTTAAATGAAAAAAAAAGAAAAAAGAATAGCAGTTATACTGTTAAATTTCAATGGAGAAAAGCTTCTTCAAAAATTTCTTCCTTATATAATTAGGTTTAATGATTTTAAAATCTCATCTATATATTTAATTGACAATCAATCTACAGATAACTCTATTGAGATATGTAAAACGAAATTCCCAGAAGTAACAATAATTAAAAACAAAAAGAATCTAGGATATGCTGGTGGATATAATGAGGGAGTAAAAAATATAAAATCAGATTATTTTATTTTCATAAATACTGATGTTCTTGTTACAAAAAATTGGTTAATTCCATTATTCAATAAAATGGAGTCTAATAATAAAATTGGAGCTTGTCAACCAAAAATACTTTCAGAAAAGAAAAAAAAATATTTTGAATATGCAGGAGCGTCAGGAGGGTATATTGACACTTTAGGATATCCATTTTGTAGAGGTAGGATATTTAATTATATAGAAAAAGATAATGGTCAATACAATGATGAAAAAGAAGTGTTTTGGACCTCTGGATCATGTATGATGATTCGTTCTAAAATATTTAATGATTTAAAAGGATTTGATAATGATTTTTTTGCACATATGGAAGAGATTGATTTATGTTGGAGAATTAAAAGACTAGGTTATAAAAACTATTGTATACCTAATAGTGAAATTTATCATGTTGGAGGACAAACATTATCATACGATAATCCTAAAAAAACATATTTAAATTTTAGAAATAACTTAATAATGATTTGTAAAAATGATACAATCACTAACTTATTATATAAGATTCCTGTTAGATTTTTTTTAGATATTTTAGCATCATTGAAAATTTTTATTGAAAAAAAATCTTTCAAACATTTCTATTCAGTACTAAAAGCTTACTTATCATTTTTTCTTTTAATTCCATCAATATTTAGTAAAAAAAGAAATAATAATTTAAACCATATAAGACTTAATAATCTTATTATACCCTTTGAACATTTTATTAAAGGAAAAAAAAGGTTTAGTGATTTATAAATTTTCTCCTTAAAATTCACAAAAAATATGTAATTTTGTGAGATTATTAGATTAATACAGTAAAAAAAAATAAAACAAATGAAAAATATTAAAATACTTAATTTCTTACTTGTACTTTCATTAGTAATGTTTGGATGTAATCCATTAAAAAAAATGATTGAACTTTCAAAAGATCAACAAATTAATATAAATCCAAATCCTCTAGTTATGAAAGCTGGTAATGTTGCTGTTAATGTAGAGTCTACCCTACCTGTTGGAATGCTACCAAAAGGAACTAGTTATACTCTAGATTTTAGCTACGATGGTTCATCTATCGGTTCTATTGAATTCAAAGCTTCTGATTATCCTAACAGTACATCTTCTACATCAAAATCTTCAAAAACATTTACTATGCCATATACTCAAGAAATGATGGATGATAATGCAAAATTAAGTGTAGTGGGTCTCGCAAAAGTTATTACAAGTGGGAAATCATTATCTACTGTAAGTAGTGAAGTTGCTGATGGACTTATTAAAACTATAACAAGAACTAGCCCATGGAATATTCCTTCTCCAAAAGCTAATCCTGGTTATACTGATGCTGAAGAAACTGAGGCTACAAATGTTAGTTTTTATTTTAATCAAGGAAGTGCATATTTAAAAGGTTCAGAAAAGAAAAGTGATAGAGGTGAAAAATTCTCTGCATTCCTAGCTGAAAAAAATATAACTAAAAATGTAAATATTATGGGAGCTCATTCACCTGAAGGTTCAACTAAGGTTAATGAAGTATTAGCAGATAAAAGAGGTGGAACCATTGAAAAATATTATAGAGAACAAATGGATAAATATGATTATAAAGATGAAGCTTCTTCAATATCTTTTGATATAAAACCTGTAGTTGAAGATTGGAACAGTTTAAGGCGTGCTCTAAGAGGTTCTGATGCTGTATCTGAATCAGATAGATCTCAAATATCATCTATAATTAATGGTGGTGGATCTTTTGTAGATAAAGAAAAAGCTTTAGCAAAATTATCGTCTTACAAAACGTTAATGAAGGAAGTTTATCCTGATCTAAGAACTGCTAAAACAGAAGTTATAACTGTTATTAATAAAAAACCAAATAATGAAATTTTAGCTATTGCTCAAAATATTGTTAATGGTAGTGCTTCTTCTGATGCTCTATCTCATGGTGAATTATTATTTGCTGCTTCTCTTACTCCAGATTTATCAGAAAAAGCAGCTATTTATCAAGCAGCAGTTAAATGGGGAGGAACTTGGAAAGCACATAGTGACTTTGGTTCTGTACATATTAATCTTGCAAAAGATGAAGAAATGGGATCTGAAGCTCAAATGAAACTTTTAGAAGATGCTGAAACTCAATTGAATATTTCTTTAACTAAAGAAGAAAGTGCAGTAGCACATATGAATATGGCATCATTAGCTGCATTAAAATATGATTGGGCAACTGCTAGTGAACATTTAGCTAAAGCTAAAGAATTAGATTACTCTTATCATAAAAATTTATTACATCTTTCAATGGGTACAATGAGTATTACTACTGGAGATTATGAAAAAGCATTATCAATTTTAAATATGACAGACGAAGATAATGGATGGGCTAAAAGTAGAAGAGGTATTATTCAATTAATGCTTGGTAATATTTCAGAATCTAGAAAAGAAATGAATTCATTAATTAAATTATTTGAAGTAAAAGAATGGGATGGCATAGGTCATATGAATTATATTCTTGCAATATGTGATGCTAGAGAAGGTAATGCTAGTGGTATAACTTCAAACCTTAAAATGGCATTTTCAATTTCTGATGAATTAAGAGATGAAGCAGTAATGGACTTAGAATTTAAAAATTATTCTAGTTCTGTTCAAGATGCTTTAAAATAATATTTTTTATATTAAATATTAATTAAGGCCTTATTAATTAAGGCCTTTTTTTATATCTCAATTTTATTGTCTCTTAAAATCATATATTTTACTTTTGCAGGTATGAGGGAAATTCAATTTAGGGATGCGTTAAGAGAAGCAATGGTTGAAGAAATGAGAATTGACAAAAATATTTATTTAATGGGTGAAGAGGTTGCAGATTATAATGGTGCATATAAAGTAAGTTTAGGAATGCTAGATGAATTTGGTCCAGAAAGAGTAATTGATACACCAATTGCTGAAACTGGTTTCTCAGGAATTGGAATTGGTTCTGCAATGAATGGATTAAGACCAATAATAGAATTTATGACTTTTAATTTTTCTCTTGTAGCTATAGATCAAATAATTAATGGAGCAGCTAAAATGTATCAAATGTCAGGAGGTCAATTTAATATACCTATAGTATTTAGAGGACCTACAGGAAACGCTGGTCAATTAGGTTCACAACATTCTCAAAACTTTGAAAACTGGTATGCTAATACCCCAGGACTAAAAGTTGTCGTTCCTGCAAATCCATATGAAGCAAAAGGATTACTAAAAACTTCTATTAGGGATGATGATCCTGTAATTTTTATGGAATCTGAATTAATGTATGGAGATAAAGGAAAAGTACCTGAAAATGAATATTTAATTCCAATTGGAAAAGCTAACATAGTACATGAAGGAAATGATGTTACTTTGGTATCTTTTGGTAAAATGATGAAAATTGCTGAGTCTGCATATGAAGAAGCTAAAAAAAATAATATAAATGTTGAAGTTATTGATTTAAGAACAGTAAGACCTATTGATTATTCAACGGTTATAAACTCTGTAAAGAAAACTAATAGATTAGTAATAGTTGAAGAAGCATGGCCATTAGCTTCAATATCTTCTGAAATAAGTCATCATATTCAAAGATTTGCATTTGACTATTTAGATTCTCCAATACATAGAATTACATGTCAAGATGTTCCTTTTCACTATGCACCAACTCTTCTAAAAGAAATTGTTCCAGATGTCGCAAAAACAATGGAAGCAATCAAAAAAGTCACATATTCTTAAATAATAATATTATTTTGGGGGTAAAGGTTGATTCATTCCTAACGCAGACATCATACCAGATGGACCAGATTTTTTCATGATTTTCATCATTTTTTTCATTTGATTAAATTGTTTTAACAATTGATTTACTTCTTGAATACTACACCCACTACCTAAAGAAATCCTTTTTTTTCTAACTCCATTTAGTATTTCTGGATTTTGTCTTTCTGATGGAGTCATAGAATATATTATTGATTCAATTGGTTTAAAAGAATCATCATCAACATCTAAATCTTTAACTTTCGAACTCATTCCAGGCATCATCCCCATCAGATCTTTAATATTTCCCATTTTTTTAATTTTTTGAATTTGAGATAAAAAATCATCTAACCCAAAAGTATTTTGAATCATTTTCTTTTGTAATTTTCTAGCTTCGTCTTCATCAAAATTCTGCTGTGCTCTTTCAACAAGACTAATTACATCCCCCATACCCAGAATTCTTTTAGCCATTCTATCAGGATGAAATATGTCTATAGCATCCATTTTTTCTCCAGTGCTAATAAACTTGATTGGCTTATCTACTACTTTTCTAATTGATAAAGCTGATCCTCCCCTTGAATCACCATCCAATTTCGTTAATACTACTCCATCATAATCTATTCTTTCATTAAATGATTTCGCAGTAATAACAGCATCTTGACCAATCATTGAATCAACAACAAATAGTGTTTCTTGGGGTTTTAAACCCTTTTTTAAGTCTTCAATTTCCTTCATCATTTTCTCATCTATTGCTAGCCTACCAGCTGTATCAACAATAACAGACTTAAATCCCTCCTTTTTAGCATACTTAATTGCATTTTTAGCAATATTTAAAGGTGATTTAGACTTTTCATCAGAAAATACTTCAACTTTTATTTGATCACCCAAAACATGTAATTGTTCTATTGCTGCAGGTCTATATACATCACAGGCTACTAAAAGTGTTTTCTTTCCTTTTTTTGTTAAATAGTGAGCAAGTTTTCCAGCAAAAGTTGTTTTACCTGACCCCTGAAGTCCAGATAATAAAATAACATTAGGATTTCCATCCGTATTAATATCTACAGACTTTCCACCCATAAGTAGAGCTAATTCATCCGAAACAATTTTAGTTAAAAGTTGCCCTGGTGAAACAGAAACTAAAACATTCTGCCCCATAGCCTTTTCTTTAATTTTAGCAGTAATGTCTTTAGCAACTTTATAACTTACATCGGCTTCAATTAAAGCTCTCCTAATTTCTTTAACAGTTGAAGCTACATTAACTTCAGTTATGCTCCCTTGACCTTTTAAGACTTTAAAGGCACGATCTAACTTATTACTTAAATTCTCAAACATGTTCACAAAAATAATAATTAAAGGATATAATGATACATTTATTTAACTAATAGTAATTATATTTCGTAAAAAAAATTTACAACTCAATGCATAAAATATACAAGCACTGTATTTCAATAGTTTTTTTTCTTTCTCTAACTATATATTTTTTTAGTCCTATCATTTTTGAAAATAAAGAATTAAAACAACATGATATAGAGCAGTGGAAAAGTTCTGCTAAAGAAGCAATTGATTATAGAAAAAATACAAATGAAGAAATTCTTTGGACAAATTCAATGTTTTCTGGAATGCCTGCTTACTTAATTGATATAAAATGGAAAAATGATATTATGATTTTTCTTCATAAATTGTTAGGATTAGGTTTGCCATACCCTGTAAGTTTAATTTTTTTATCCTTTGTTTCTTTTTACTTTATGCTAATTTGTTTTGGAGTAAGACCAGAAATATCAGTTTTTGGAGCAATTGCCTTCACTTTATCAACTTATATGATTGTGGGTATTAATGCTGGTCATAATACTAGGATTGGTTCTGCAGCATTTATTCCACTTATAGTAGCTGGAGTGCATTTATGTTTTCATAAAAAAAGAAACCTAGGTTTTATAATAACTGCTTTAGCACTAGCTCTTCAATTGAGATTAAATCATCTTCAAATTACATATTACACTCTATTTATTCTTATTTTTTACGGAGTTACACAACTAATATATTTTCATAGAAATAATCAATTAAAACATTTCTTCAAAAGATCAATGATTTTAATTTTTGCTGCTATAATAGCAGTTGGAACATTTTTTGGTGAAATTTGGTCAATACTAGAATATAGTAAATATTCTATAAGAGGACAATCTGAGTTAGTTTCTAAAAATACCGGACTCAGCAAAGACTATGCATTTCAGTATAGTAATGGAATTTTCGAACCATTAACTTTATTTTTACCTCATGTATTAGGTGGAGCAAGCCAAGATGCATTAAGTGAAAAATCCAATTTAGGAAAACAGCTAAAAAATAATAATGTTAATAGGCAACAAATTAAAAAACAGCTTAGAAGTATACCAATGTACTGGGGGGATCAACCTATAACAGCACCATATTATGCTGGTATATTATCTTTATTTTTATTTATACTAGCATTAATTATTCTTAAACCACATCAAAAATATTGGCTTATTGGACTATTAGTTACTAGTATATTTCTAAGTATGGGGAGCAATTTTTTATTATTAAATGAATTTGTATTTAATTATCTGCCCGGTTATAATAAATTTAGATCTGTTACATTTATAATAATAGTATCCATTTTTTCTATTATTTTCTTAGGAGTATTAGGTTTAGAAAAGTTTTTAAATAACAAAGAAAAATATAAAAAAAAATTTATTAATGCAGGTTTATATACTTTAGGAATTTATGCTTTTCTATTTGTAATTTCATTTTTCTTATCATTTTCTGGACCAGTAGATACAAACTTCAGTACATATCCAAATTGGTTTTTAAATGCAATAATTGAGGATAGAAAAGCTTTATTTATAAATGATATTATTAAAGGTGTGTCAGTACTATTAATATTTATATTCTTAACATACTTACTATTTTATAAAAAAATAAAAAATTACTTATACTATTCTATCATAATAACCATTGCAACAATTGATATGACTTTATCAAATAAAAACTATTTAAAAAATGATAATTGCACATTATATAATGATTGCTCTTATACTAGAAAAAAAGATAGTAATATGAGTATGACTGAAGCAGATATATTTATTTTAGAAAACAATAGTCAAAGAAAAAGAGTTTTAAATTTACAAAACACATTTAATGAAGCTAGAACCTCTTATTATCATTCATCTATTGGAGGATATCATGGTGCAAAAATTAGAAGATATCAGGATTTAATAGAAAATAGTATTAATAACGAAAAAAGCAAACTCATATCAAATCTTCAAAATAATAATTCAAATTTCAAGGATTTAAACATTTTAAATATGTTAAATACTGGATATATTAAATTTAATGACTTAAGTACAGGCGTTGTTAAAAATAATTATTCAAATGGGAATGCTTGGTTTATATCAGATCTTAAAAAAGTACAGTCTCCAAACGAAGAATTGGAACTATTAAAGACCTTAAATACAAAAAAACAAGCAGTAATTGATGTTTCTTATTTTAAAAAATTCATATCTGATGACTCATACTCTATTAATGGTTCAATTGAAATTATAGAATATCTACCCAATAAAATGAAGTATAAATCAAATAATACAAATAATTCATTCATTGTATTTTCAGAAATATTTTATCCTGAAGGTTGGGATTTATTTATTAATGGTGAAAAAAAAGAAATTTTAAGAGTAAACTATTTATTAAGAGGAATAAATTTAGAACCTGGAGAGAATATCATAGAAATGAATTTCAATCCAAATTCATATAAGATTGGAAATCAAATAATTTTAGTATCGAGTTTAATACTACTTTTATTATTAATAGCTATCTCATATTTAGAAATAATAAAAATAAAAAATGAAACGTAATATTTTTTTCTTTATTATTTTAAATATTTATTCATGTGAAATGAATAAAAATATTAGTAATAATAAAACAAAAGACAATCTTAATATTAAGGAAAATGTTAGCATTTTAAATCAAATAAGAAGAAATCCAGGATTATATATTCAAGGGAATGACGAACAAAATGCAAAAGTATTTATAAAGGGATTAACAAGTATAAACTTTCAAAAAGAAGTATTATTCATATTAGACGGACTCCAAGTTGGTACTTATTCTCAAATAGTGAATATTTTAGATCCAAACGATATAAAAAATATACAAGTTTTAAAAAATGCTTATGATTTAAATATTTATGGATTTAGGGGTAGTGGTGGAGTAATAATAATTAAAACAAAATAAAATAATTTTAAAAAATTTTGGGAAAAATTACTGGCGTATCATTTTTATATTTTATGTATTTAGGATCTTTACCCCATCTTTTTTCTGCTAAATCTTCTAATAAATTAACTCCACTAACATAATTAAGTAATAAATAAATTGTAATTGGTGAAAGAAAAGCTATATACTGAAAGCCAGAAAATGATGATAAAGAACCAATAGTTATACCAAGCCATAAAGTTAACTCTCCAAAATAATTTGGATGTCTTGAAATAGACCATAAACCAGAAGAAATAAATTTACCCTTATTTAATTTATTAAAATTTGATTTTTGTTTATCAGCTACTATTTCAAATAAAAAGCCAAAAATCCATAAAATAATACCTAGATATAATAAATAATCACTATTTAAGGGTTTATTAGATAATACAATAAGTACAGGCAAAGTACAAGTAAATACCCACCATCCTTGAAAAACCCATGCACGAAGGAATTTTAAAAAACTTTTCTTTATTTCAACAAACCTTATATCCCCACTCTTCTTAACTCTAAAAAATAAAAATAAACTTAATCTTGAAGACCATACTATAATAAATATTGATAAAATCAAAGATCTAAAATCAATAAACCCTAAAATATTTATTTGATCATAAAGAGCATAAAGAATTACTAAAATAAAAGAAATTCCACCTGTTAAGTCAAAGTAATGTTCTGTTTTAAAAATAAAAGAAGGAATAAAAACTAAAAACTGTATTAAAAAAATTAAAATTAAAGATTTAATTATAATAGAATCAAACAAATTATCAACTGTGCTAAATGATGACAGATATGCTAATAAAATTGAATAAAGTAAAAGTAAAAATGTAGTTATAATGTAAGAAATATTATTTTTCATATTAGCAAATTCCTATATTAATGTGAACTGATTCCTGCCAACAATCAATATTACTACTACTTGAATTATTAGGATCAAAAGATCTTTCAACAGTATATGTAATGGCAACAAATTGTTTTGAATATATATCATTATTTAAACAATTGTAAACATAAGTTACTTGATTAACAATATTTGTTTTAAAATCTTCTACTTTATCAGGATTAGGATATGGAGGATCAGGAACTTTATTAAATCTACATGAAATTTCATTACATGAAAATACAGTAAAAGTTAAAAATAAAACTAAAATGATTTTTGAACCCATATCCTATTTAAACCTTTTTTAACAAAATATTTTCTTTTTGTAAACCTTAATGAATAACCAATTGTTAAACCCAAAGAACATGATATTAGAAAATTCTTATCATAAACATCTTTATATTTATTTTTTTGAACAAGGGTAGAATTTAACATATCAATAAAAAAAATTCCTACACTTACCAAAGAAATATAATAACCCGTTTTTTTTAAGAAATTACTAGATTTATTACTAATATCGATTGTTTCAATATCAGAAATTGGAACTTCAATATAATTAAATCGTAACATATCTTGAGAAATCCCAGTAATATATGCACGAGAAAACATATAATCATCTTTTATCTTAAATCTAATATTATCACCAGGATAAAAATTAAATGATTTTAATTTAGTTGCTTTTCTTAACTCAAGATAATATTGAGAATAAGTATTATTAGATAAAAAAATAAAAAATAAAAGGAAATATATTTTTAGCATTTACTAAATATAAATTTTACTAAAAGTTAAATAAACATATAATAAATAGATAATCTAAATAATAAAAATGAAAATAGAATATCTATTATACTTATTTATATTTACAAAAATAAAAAAACAAAAATGAGCTATTACATTAAATTTTTCATGATAATAATTTTATCTTTTTCATGTCAAAACAAAAATGATATATTATCAATAGAATCACCAAATTCAAATATCAAATTAGAATTTACTTTAAAAAAAGGTATTCCTATTTATAGTATAAAAAAACATAATAAAGTTATCATTAATGAATCAAAACTAGGAATTATCCTAAAAGATGGAATAGAATTGATTAACATGTTTAAAATAAAAAATCAAAATAAAAAATCATTTAATACAACTTGGGAACCCCTTTATGGAGAAGAAAAAATAATAACAAATAATTATAATCAACTAAATATTGAATTAAAACAAAATGAAATTACATTAAAAATAAATTTTAAAATTTATAATGATGGAATAGGATTTAGGTATGAAGTTCCAAATCAATCTTCAATTAATAACTATGATATTATTGATGAAAAAACTGAATTTAATTTATCAAAAAAAGATTCAGCATGGTGGATTCCAGCATTCTCATATAGAAGGTATGAATTTTTATATGCTAGCACACTAATAGATGATATTTCCAAAAAGAATTTCTCAAAATATGTTGAAGATATATCATATGACACACAAGGGATAGATGCAGCTCAAACACCATTAACAATTAAAAAGAATAATGGCATTTTTATAAGTATTCATGAGGCTGACTTAACAAATTATTCAAGTATGACACTTGCTCCAAAAGGAAATGGTAGTTTAGAAGCTGAATTATATCCATGGTCAGATGGAACAAAAGTTAAATTAGAAAATAAAATTTTAACACCATGGAGAACAATTCAAATAGCTGACAATAGTTCTGATCTTCTTAATTCAAACCTTATTCTTAATCTAAATGAAGATCCAGATAAAAATATAGATTATTCATGGGTAAAGCCTGGTAAATATATGGGTATTTGGTGGGAAATGATAGGAACAAATGAATCAACATGGTGGCCTTCAAATAATCATGGAGCAAATACAAATAAAGTTTTAAAATATATGGATTTTGCCTCTAAACATGGTTTTGATGGTTTATTAGTCGAAGGATGGAATCAAGGGTGGTATCCACAATGGTGTTGTAGTGGTAATGGTATTCCTTTTAGTTTTACAGAAACAGTAAGTGATTTTGATCTAAATAAAATATCAGAATATGGGAAGAAAAAAAATATTTTTTTAGTTGGACATCATGAAACTGGAGGTCAAATTGAAAGTTATGAAAATCAACTTGAAGAAGCTTTTAAGCTATATAATAAACATGGAATCAAAAATATTAAAACAGGCTATGTTAATGATGTAAGTAATAATATTAAAAGAACTGGGATAAATAAAGATACAATTTATGAATGGCATCATGGACAATATATGGTTAATCACTTTCAGAAGGTAATTGAAATAGCTGCTAAATATAAACTTAATATCATTACACATGAGCCTATAAAAGATACAGGATTAAGAAGAAAATTTCCAAATTACATATCAAGAGAAGGTGCAAAAGGACAAGAATTTAATGGTTTTTGGACAAATGGAGTTAATCATGCAACTGATCTTCCATTCACAAGACTACTTAGTGGACCGATGGATTATACACCTGGAGTTTTTCAACTAAATAATTTTAGATTTAAATCACCTGGATCATCTGAAATTGATAAAGAAGCAATTGTTCCATCAACTATTGCAAAAGAATTAGGTCTTTATGTTGTTTACTACTCACCTATGCAAATGGCTGCTGATCTACCAAAACATTATAAAAAACACATGGATGCATTTCAGTTTATAAAAAACGTTCCTGTAAATTGGGAAAAGAAAAAGATTCTTAATAGTAAAATATCAAAATATGTAAGCATAGCAAGAAAGGATATAAATTCAGATAATTGGTATTTAGGAGGAATAACTGATGAAAAAGAAAGGAATTTTACTTTTAAACTGGATTTTTTAGATAAAAATAAAAATTACCTAGCAACTATTTATTCAGATACACAAAATACACACTGGAAAAAAAACCCAATGGAATATGAAATAAAAAAAATTAAGGTTGATCAAAAATCTAATCTAGATATCTATATGGCACCTGGTGGAGGATTTGCTATAGAAATAGAAAAAATTAATTGATTTATGAAAAATATAAACCTATTTATTCTATTAGTTGTTTTATTTATTTTTAGTTGTCAAAATAAAAAAAAAAATGAAGTTTATAAATACAATAAATCTAAAAATGGAATAGTTAGTTCTGGTCATCCCCTAGCTTCAAAAGCAGGAATTAAAATGATACAAATGGGAGGAAATGCTTTTGATGCTGCTGTTGCTACTGCATTTGCACTATCTGTTGTTGAACCAAGTATGAGTGGCATTGGGGGTCGAATGCAAGTTATATTTAGAATTCCAAATGGAGAAATAAGAGGTATAGATGCTTCAACTCAAGTACCAAAATCATACGATTCTAAAACACATGTTAATTCAAGTTATGGATATTCAACTATTGGAATACCTGGAGTAGTTGCAGGACTAATTAAATTAAATAAAGAATATGGAAAATTATCCTTAAAAACTGTGATGGAACCAGCAATAAAATATGCTATGGAAGGTTTTTATATTTTATCTGGAGAAGCAAATAGACATGCATATGTAGAATCAATGATTAAAGAATTTAAAGGAACAAAAAAATATTTTATAAATAAAACAGGTAAAACATATATTGAAGGAGATTTATTTATTCAGAAAGACCTTTCAATTACATTGAAGGAAATTTCAAAAAATGGTCATAAAGGATTTTATGAGGGTGAAATTGCAAATAAAATAGTTGAAGATATGACCAATAACGGAGGATTATTATCATTGGAAGATTTAAAAAATTATAAAGCAGAAGAATCTAAAATTCTGTCAGGAAAATATAGAGGTTTTGATGTAAGTGCTCTTTACCTACCTTCTTATGGAGCAATAACTATTGAAATTTTAAATATATTAGATAATATAGACATAGCAAACATATCAAATTCGAAGTGGGTAGAACTAATTTCTAAAGTATCAGAAATAGCTTATAAGGATAGATCCATACAAAGTAATATAGATTCTTTAAATAAAATCATTTCAATAGAATATGCTAAAAGTCAAGCAAATAAAATTTTAGAAAATAAAGAAATATTAGCTAATCATAATAATTTAAATGGTGAATGGGTAGCAACTATAGGTCATACAACTCATTTAACAACTGCTGATAAAAATGGTAATGTAGTTTCTTTAACTCAAACAATTGGACCATTAATGGGCTCGAAAGTAGCTTCCGAAGGTCTTGGATTTCTTTATGCAGTAACTCTGGGTGGTTATCTTGGAGATTATAAACCAGGAGATAGAGCTAATTCTCATATATCACCAACTATTCTTTCTAAGAATAATGATTTTTATTTTGCATTAGGTGCTGCAGGAGGAGCTAGAATTATAACAGCCATAACACAAGTTATTAGTAATGTTATAGATAAAAAAATGAATCTATTGGATGCTTTATCAGTTGGTAGAATTTATACTGAAAATGATACTATTGAAATAGAAAATCATAATGGCATTAAATGGAATAATAATTTTGAAAAAAACCTTAATAATTTAAATATCAAATATAAACTTATACCAAATCGAGGTAGATTTGGAAGAGTACATGCTGTAAAATATGATACTTTAAGTAAATCATTTATTGGTGCAGCTGATCCTGATTGGGAGGGCTCAGTAGAAGTCTACTAATGACAAGATTGATTATATTTTTTTAATCTATAATAGTTATATGGTAATGGAGTAATATAACCTGCAAAAAGCATAGGAAATACTACATAAATATTCATAACTGCTCCTCCTGTAAGCACATAATCTACTATATTCATAGCTAACTCCATACTAACCATACTAATTAAAGACATTCCTATAGCAGTTTTAAATGCAGTAATTAACGTTTGAGAAAAACTTAGAATAATAGTTTCTAATATGATTGAAGTTATAAGTCCATTGATTATAGCTAGAATTAATACGTACTCACTAGGTAAATTATAGGATGAGTGTTGAAAAAATAAAATTGTACCAAAATCACCAATAGAACAACCTAATAAACACCATAAAGTATTTTTATTGGCTTTTTTCCATGTCCCTTTACAATTCCATTTAATAGATAAAAACAAGACAATTAATCGAGTAACTCACAACTATCATTAAACTTAAGTATTGAAGAATCACTAAGTTTAACAACGTAAAATACATTACCACTTTTTGTTTTTAATCTTCTAGCATGAGCAATTTCTTCTTTAGGATGATTTTCTGAAACATATGCTTTAATACAAATAACTACATCATCACCAAGAAGTTTTCTACATTTATCTTTATCTCTTTTATAATCTCTATTACCAGATTTACATTTTAATCTAGCTGCTTTCATTTTTTCTTCATTATCAATTGTGATAGTAGTATCTCCTTCCTTTGTTTTAATAACTATATCAACTGGAAACTGAATAGAAGGTTTTTCTTTTGAGTCAGGGTTATTTTTAAACCATTCTTCTACTTTAGCTTTATCATCTTCACTTTCAATTGTAATTAAAGAATTATCAGGCATAATAAGTGTGAATGGCATTACAAGATCAAAACATTCATCTCTTTTCTTATCCTCATCTCTTTTCTTATCCTCATCTCTTTTCTTATCCTCATCTCTTTCTTTATCCTCATCTTTATCACTACCTCTTATCTCTACTTTTTTATACTTATCTTTTAAAAAAGGATGATTTCTTTCTAATCTTAATATTCCATCTTCATCGAAAGAAAGGCTTTCGTCTGTACTCAGATTAGCTTCAAAACCATAAGTTTTTTTACCTACTAAAAGATAAGAAGAGCTTAATTCTTTTGAAGAATGATTAGTAATAATAAATTCTTTTGATTCAGGAGCTAAGTAATCATTATCAAGCTCAAAAAGGACAATATCATCAGGATCTTCACCAGGAAGAAATAAAGAATCACCAAATTGATTACAAGAATAAATCAAAAAAGAAAAAAGAATTAATGATAAAAATTTGAAAGATTTCATAAACATAAAATTTATTTTTAAATATTTAACTTATAATTAATAGACGATTTATTAAATATTTTATTGCGTAAAAGTATACAAAAAATAATATTAGACGGCATTTTTAATGTTATCATTGTTTAAAATTATAAAAATATGAAAAACTGGAATAATGTTATTACAGAAGATAGTTGGAGGATATTAAAGTATAATGCTGAAACGGTTACAGGTTTTGAAAAATTATCTGAAGTAGGTCCATCTATTTCAATATTTGGTTCTGCAAGAACAAAAGAAAATGATAAATACTTTATTAAAACTATAAAGATTGCAAAAATGATATCTAAAATGGGTTTTGGAATTATTTCTGGAGCTGGACCTGGTATTATGGAAGCTGCAAATCAGGGTGCAAAAGAAGCAAATGGAAAATCAGTAGGTCTAAGAATCAATTTACCTTTTGAACAGTATAGCAATAAATATGTTGATGATGAATACTTGTTGAAATTTGATTATTTTTTCATTAGAAAATTAATGTTTCAAAAATATTCTCAAGGTTTTATAGTTATGCCAGGAGGTTTTGGGACTTTAGATGAATTATTTAATGCTTTAACATTAATACAAACAAAAAAATCAAAACTATTTCCAATTATCTTAGTTGGTAAAAATCATTATCAGCCACTATTTGATTGGATAAAAAATACATTAAGTCACAATAATTTAATATCAAAAAATGATATTGATTTAATTAATTTGGTAGAAGAAACTAGTGAAGTAGAAACTATTCTTAAAGATTTCTATAAAAAAAATGATATAGATTTAAATTTTAAATAAAATTATTTTAAGTTGTCAACATATGGAGTTGGAAAAATTAATCTTCTAGATTTAGAATAATTATTCCATTCATCAATTAAATCATTATATATTTTTCTGTTTATATTTTTTTTATTTGTAATTTCTGAGATATCATTTTTAATATTATACAATTCAAAATTACTTACATTAAAAGGTTGAATTGTATTAATTATTTTCCATTCTCCTTTTTTCAAAAATGAATTACCACTATGTTCAAAAGCAAACACATAATCATCTTTATGTATATTTTTTGATTTGGATTTAAGATAAGGAATTATGCTTTCCCCAATAGGAGAATACAATTCCTTTTTATTTAAAAAACGTGGATATTTAATATTTAATAAATCATATATTGATGGAGCAATATCTAATAAAGAAAGAAATTCATTAGATAAAGAAATTTTATTATCATTTACTCCTGATATAATTAATGGTGATTTCATTCCACCAGCTGTAGTAAATCCTTTGTATAATCTAAAAGGTGATGTTATAGCTTCTGCCCATCCAATACCCAAAGAGATAAATGAATTTGGTTTACCCATATCTTCATAATCATAATTAAAATTTTCTTGAATATAATCTCCATAAATATTATTATAATAAAAATCTTCACCTGCTGCTCCATTATCGGACATAAATAAAATAACAGTATTATCATATTGATTATTTTCTTTTAAAAAATCAATAATTCTTCCAACATTAAAATCTAAATTTTCAATCATTCCAGCATAAATTTCCATTTTTCTAGATTCTATAGATTTTTCATAATCATTAAGTTTATCCCAAGATGAATATTCAGTTTTAAATATAGGAAAAACACTCTCTTTAGAAATAATATTAAAATCCTTAAGTCTATTAAATCTATTCATTTTCAATACATCATAACCTTCATCATATTTTCCTTTATACTTATTAGAATATTTTTCATCAACTTGTAATGGCCAATGTGGTGATGTAAAAGAAGCATAAGCAAAAAAAGGATCTTTATTATTGGTATCTAAAAAGTCAATTAACTTATCCGTATAAAAATCTGATGAATATTTACCAACATCCCATAACCTTTTTTTTCCATTTTCTGAAAATGCTGAATCTGGATAGCCTATAATTGGTTTACTATTATCATAATGACTAAAAGCACCAGGTAATAAAGCAAATGTTTTATCAAAACCTCTATAATAAGGGTCTCCTCCAATATGCCATTTTCCTACCATATATGTTTGATAACCATTCATATTTAAAACTTCTGGTAAAATTGCTACTCTATCAGATAAAATTCCTTCATAACCATAATTTGATGATGAAAAAGCTTGAATCCCAATACCAGCTACATGATTATCATTTCCAGAAAGTAACATAGCTCTTGAAGGTGCGCATAATGGAGATGTATAAAAGTTAGAAAAAATAGTTCCAGAAGAAGCTAAAAAGTCAATGTTTGGAGTATTTATTTCACCTCCAAAAGAACTTAGATCAGAATAACCTAAATCATCAGCTAAAATTATAAGAATATTTTTCCTTTGATTTGAAGAAGTATTTCTTGTTTCACAAGAAATTAAAAAGAAAAATAAAAAAAGTCTACTTATTCTTTTTAAATACAACATCATATATTTTTAAACTTTCAACTATATTATCTTTAATTTTAAAATCTACAAATAATTTTTGTCTCCACTTTTCATCTTTATCAGTAATAAAAGTATCGAAATTCCAATGTTCAGTTTCAAAATTTTTAACTCCCCTATTTACATCAATATTTAATTTGTTTTTTATTAGAGTTACTACTACATCACCATACATTAGATGAGAGTATGTTCCCAAATAAGATTTAATTTTCAAAGAAGGAGAAGTATCAATTACTCTTTCTTTAAACTTGTTTAGATATTTATTAATACTGTTATCTCTGTATTCTTTATAAAGTTTAAATATTTGATTATTCCAATCATTAGTGTCATCATCAAAAACTAAAAGATCAAAAACCTTATAAATAATGGCATGTCTTAACTCCGCATTATCCAAATTAGAAAATACATGAACTCCAATGTTTTTATCTCTTATGAGTCCAATAATAGCAACTAAACCTTGTAAACTCCCTGTATGTAAATCAACCTTTTGACCTCTATAATCATGCTGAAACCACCCTAATCCATATGTTTTCCAATTAGGCTTAGTAAGTTCCTGTGTAGGATAAAAAGAATCACCTATTATAATATGTGGCTCAAAAATATATTCAAAAGTTTTATTTGAAAGTATTAACTCACCATTAATTAAAGTTTTATTTAATAAAAATTTTAAATACTTTTCCATATCATCAGCACAAGACCACATCATACCAGCAGCACCAATTTGATCTGAAATTGTAAATGGAACATGAACAGTCCCATCTTGAAAATCATTCATATGTGGATATGTATAATTAGCATATTCAAAAATATCTTTAGACCATGTTAATGTACATGAAAGCCCTATTTTATTAATTATATTTTCATCTACAAACTTCTGCCATGTCAATCCAGAGACTTCTTCAATTAATTTTCCAGCTATTACATACATTATATTTTGATATACATAACCACCTCTTAAACTATATTTTAATTTGGATAAAGAAAATTTATCTAACATCTCATCAATTGAAGTACTATCAGTAGTCCATAATTCATCTTCATTTCCAATACCTAAATTATGAGTTAATAAATCTTTTACCCTAGCATCTTTTGTTACAAAAGGGTCTGATAATTTAAATTCTTTAAAATGATCAATAACTTTATCATTCCAATCTAAAACACCTCTATCAACCAATATCCCTAAAGACATTGATATAAATGCTTTAGTAGTTGATGCCATCGAAAAAATGGTTTTAGAATCAACTAAATCCGGTTTTAAATAATTTTTTACTCCATATGACTTGTTTAAAAATGTGGTATCATTTTTTACGATTACTACTGTCATTCCTGGAATTTCCCAAATTTCTTTACCGTCTTCTATAAACTTATTAATTATATCAACTTTTTTATTTTGAGAATAAACAGAAAAAGAAAATGCAATAAAAAATAAAATAAGGTACTTCATATAATCCTATTCATTATAACTCATAACTGTTCTAAAACCAGTATGCATTGATCCAGTATCTGGTGTACTTTTCATTCTCATAGAATTTCTATATCCAGTGCAATATGATTTATTACACATAAAACTTCCTCCTCTCAAAACTCTTTTTTCTGAATATGGTTCGTTTGGATCAAAACTTTTTTTAGGACCTTTAGGGTCTATCGACGTTATATCAGAAATACTTTTATAATAAGAAAAATTATATAAATCTGAACACCATTCCCAAACATTACCTGACATATCATATAGTCCATAATTATTTGGTGGATATGTTTTTACAGGTGATGTTAACTCATATCCATCATTAGATAAATTAAATCTTGGAAAATCTCCTTCCCAAGTATTTGCCATTTGACTTAAATTATCCTCTTCTCCCCAACTATAATTTTTATTTATTAATCCACCTCTTGAAGCAAATTCCCATTCTGCTTCAGTAGGTAACCTTCTACCTTTCCATTTAGAATAAGCAACTGCATCAAACCAACTTACATGTATAACAGGATGATTTTTAATATTTTCTATACTAGTTCCTGGTCCACCAGGATTTCTCCAATTTGCACCAGGAACCCATTCCCACCACTGAGAAGGATCGTTAAGAGAAACTGTATTAATATTCTTTCTAAAAACCAATGATGCTGGCACTAACAAACTTTCATCGGGTTTTGGTGTATTTATAGGTAAAGATTTTTTTAATTCTTCCCAATCTGGTTTTATTTCAGCAGTAGTTATATAACCTGTAGCTTCAACAAATTCTTCAAACTGAGCATTTGTAACTTCAGTTTCATCCATCCAAAAAGAATTTATTTCAACTTTATGTTTTGGAAGTTCATCCTGATTAGAATATGTTACATCACCACCCATTTGAAATAAATTACCAATAATTAAAACCATTCCATTTTTATTAGGAACATTTAATTTATTATTTTGAGCTGCTAATAATTCAGGTGTAAACCTTTTCATTGATTCAGGTGAACAAGTATGATTTTCAGAATGCTTATTTGTATCTGTACATGAAAGATTTATGAACAGAATAAAAAAAATCGTTATATATTTATTCATTATACAATTAAAGATAAAAATTACCCTAAAGTAATCAATCAATATGAAAAGAAGAAAATTTATTATCTCATCTGGAATTATAGGTGCATTATTACCAATTTCTAATAGTTTATCAATGAACGAAAGAAAATTTAAAATATCTCTAAATCCAGGTTCTATTGGAGCTAAATATGATATGAATAATCTTCTAAGAATAGCAATAAAATATAAATATGAAGCTATATCACCAGACATATATGAATTAGATAATTATAGAGATGATGATTCTCAAAAATTTATTAAAAAAATGGATATTAAAAATATTACTTGGGATGCTGCAGGACTTCCAATAAATTTTAGAGAAACAGAAGAAACGTTTTTTAATGACCTTAAAAGTTTAGAAAAATATTGTAAAACAATGAATAAGTTTGGAATCACTAAACTTAGCACTTGGATAATGCCTACTAATCATAATTTAACTTATTTTGATAATTTCAAATTACATAGTAAAAGATTAAAAATAATTGCAGAAATAATAACAGATTATAATATTAAACTTGGTCTAGAACATGTTGGTGTTCGTACATTAATGAATAGAGATAAATATCCATTTATTCATACTATTAAAGAACTTAAAAATTTAGTTGAGGAAATAGATAATCCAAATATTGGATATCAATTAGATTCATTTCATTGGTACTGCTCTAGTGATAAATTAGAAGATTATAATTTTTTAAATAATGATAATATTATAACTGTTGATCTTAATGATGCAATTTCTGGAAGATCAAGAGAAAATCAGATAGATTATGAAAGAGAGTTACCATTTACATCTAAAGTAATAGACTTAAAAAAATTTATTAATTTTTTAATTAAAATTAATTACACAGGATGTGTAAGAGCTGAGCCTTTTAATAAAATATTAAATAATATGGATGATGAGAAAGCTGTTCAATTAACCTATAATAAGCTATTTGAAACTATTAATCTATAAATAAATCCTTAGGTATATTAGGGAATAATTTTAAAGCATTTTTATAATAAACTTTTTTCAGAACCTCATCTGGTAGATTTAATCCATACATTCTCCAATGAGCATGTCTTTTTCTAAAATAATCAAAATGTTCATCAGCTGTTTCCAAAACTCTAAAATATAAATGATACTCTTTAACATTATAAGTATCCTTTCCAAATAAAATCCTATCTTGATAATCTATAAAAAATTGTCGAGCAAAAATAGGCTGTCTTCCTAGTTCTGCTATAACGGCAGCAATTTCAGTAATAACATTTGGATATTCATCTAAGTGTTTTCTTAATCTTTCTAAATCATTACCCATCCAACCCAAATGAGCATTAATAAATGTTGTGTTTTTATGTTTTCTAAATATATCATGCTGTTCAGCTAAGACTTCTTCAAATGATGGGTTTGTTAATGGATCTCTATATCTACTAGGTTTTTGTCTTAATTCAAGCCATCTTTCATTGTATTTATCTTTTGGTTTCCAAAAAGAAGCTGGTTCACCAGAATGAATTAAAACAGGAATTCCTAATTCACCACAAATGTTCCATATTGGATCAAGTCTAATATCATTTACAGCAATTCTATTTCCAATAGCATCTTTACTTGTTAACCCAAGAGATTTATAAATCTTTAAACCCATAGCACCTCGTGAAACAGCATCTTTAATCATATCTACATTCATCTGAGCAAACCCTTCTTCATCAATTCTTTCAAAATCTACATTAACAAACAGACCAAATCTATTAGGAAAATTATCTTTTATGTTTGAAATAGATTTTGAAAAATACTCATTTCTTAATGCTTGAGTTCCTATGCCTGATCCACTTAGATTTATAATAAATCCCATATTCATTTCATCCATTTCTTTAACCATATCAGATAGGTCTTTTATTGGCATATTCCAAATATGATTATGTACATCTACAAAAGGATATTTAGCTTTAGTAATAATATTTTCAGGAATAACCAAAGTTGATCTGGGAGAATATTCTTCAATATCCATTAAATTATTTTTAGTTTGAATTAAATCAATGATATAATAGATAGAAAAACCTATTATCAAAATAAAAAAAGGAGCTAAAAAAATATATTTCAAAAATTTCATGATATATATATTAAAGGTTAAAATTAATGTTTCTTAATAGTTTAATGAAATATAAGCTAATAATTAGATGAAAAATTATTATTAATCTTGTACAAGTTTAAAAAATTATTTTCACAAACTATTTGACCATTGAAATCTAAAATAATAACAAAAAAACAATGATAAAATTTAAATCAAATAGTGATTTAAAAAACTTTTTGGATGAAAAATATAAAAAATATAATAATCTAAATTTTATTGATTCTGATCCAATTCAAATTCCACATTTATTTTCAAATAAAGAAGATATTGAAATATCAGCATTTTTAACATCTATAATTTCCTGGGGGAATAGAAAAATGATAATAAAAAATGCAAAAGAAATGATGATTAAACTTGATTCATCACCATATGATTTTATTATTAATTCAAATAAAAAAGATATAGAGTCTCTATCTTTTGTTCATAGAACTTTTAATTCTATTGATTTTAAATTTTTTATTACTTCTTTAAAAAATATTTATAGTAATCATGGTGGACTTGAAAAAATTCTTTCCAAAAAAAATGAGACAAATTATATGTTTGAAAATATAAAAAAATTGAAAGATATTTTTTTTTCTATAAATCATCCACAAAGAACCCAAAAACATATATCAAATCCATTTAATGGCTCAGCTTGTAAAAGAATTAATATGTTTTTAAGATGGATGGTTAGAAGAGATGATCATGGAATTGATTTTGGAATTTGGAAAAAAATTAGTCCATCTAAACTTTCATGTCCATTAGATACACATACAAATAGAGTTTCTATAAAATTAGGGTTAATTAAAAGAAAACAAAACGATCTTAAAACTCTTATTGAACTTGATAAAAAGCTTAGAACATTTGATTCAAAAGATCCCGTAAAATATGATTATGCTTTGTTTAGTATAGGAATAAATGAAAATTTTTAATCTAATTGATTTTTTCTAAAACCAACCGAATACCAGGTCCAAATCCACTATTTGGCCAATATAATAATTCCATCTCCTTAGCTTTTTTTTCAGAATTTCTAGTAGAATTACCAAATTGAACATCATATATATATATATCTTCAATCATCAAAGTAAATTTTTTTTCTTTAAAGAATCCACTTTGAACTTTTGTTAAATCAAGAACATATAATTTGGTTTCAGAAAATAAAGTATCATTTCTTTTAAAATTATAATCAACTTTATTTACTCCATTAACATCTAATTTAAAAATAAAAGAACCAAGTTGCCCAGTTTCTCTTACAGATGAAATTGAATCACTAGCGGATTCATAAAATTTTCCGTAAAATGAAATAATTTCAATAACCTCCCACTCTCCTTCTAAAGATTCTTCTGCTTGTAGTAGATCTTCTGTACAAGAAAATATAGTTGATAATCCTATTATTATAATAATTAAAAGGTTTATGTATTTTTGCTTCATAAAATATGAAATTTTAAAAAAGCCAATTTAAAAAAATAAATTTTAATTGTTTTCAATATGAATATTAAATACTTATATATGTTTTTAATTATTATAATTTCTTGTAATGAAATTGATAATGTAAATACCTCAGAACCAGAGTATGTTAAATTTAATTTTAACTTAGAAAACGAAGCTAAAAATTTATCTCAAAACTTAGATTTATCTTATTTTAATGATATAACAGTTGGAGTTAAAGAACTTAGAGATGATTTTATCTCGTTAATTACTGCCTCAGGAACACAAACAATTGAAATAACAGGATCTAGTATTGAAAACCTAACTGATAGCAAGGTTGTTTTATCCCCACCTAACTCAGGAAATCTTCCATATGCTAATTATATTGGAGTAGGTCAACTAATAAAAACAAATGGAAAATTTTATGGTCTTTATCATGGAGAATTTCATAATGGAACAATTATTGAATATAATGGTATTAAGGGGTTTTACGCATCTGTAGGATTAGTAAGCTCTAATGATGGAATAAATTTTACTCCAAGTCAAATCCCTGTGATTCCTAATTATTTAGATCAAGATTATCTAACTGGTTTTTCAGATAGTGGTTACGGAGAGCCTTCAATGTTGTTTTCAAAGGATAGTTCTGAGGTCTTTGCTTATTATGTTGATCATAATAGAGATAGAGATCATCAAGGCGTTAACATATGTATGGGAAAGTTTAATGTTAATAATAAAGAGCCACAGTTTGATAAGTTTTATTTCCTAAATGATCAAAAACAATTTACATCAGATATAATAAGTGCAAAAGAAATTATAAAAGGTCCTAATGATTTATCACACGCATTATTTCCTCATGTCACATATAATAAAACCTTAGATGTTTATATTATGGTTTTAAGCCTTAACGCATTTTCGAACGGTAACTGTAATTTGAACAATTCTGGAATCTATATTACTTATTCAAAAGATGGAATTAATTGGATAGATCCTTTTGATATAAATATTAATTCATACATTGGTACACCAAAAAAATTAATTTCTAAGTGTAGTATTCCTTTTAGTCAGAACTCCTCTTTTGCTTGGCACCCAAGCCTTATTTATACTAATGAAGAGCAAACGGAAGGCTACCTTCTTTATTCATATGGAGAAAGCCTAAGTTATCCTGGTCACCAATTGTATGGCAATAAGTTTGTTATTGAAATTGAACAGTAATAATTAATTTTAAAAATTTTTTAATAAAATCAAAAAAATATAAAATCATTAATATTTGATTAAATTTGATGTTAAAATTAAAAAAAATTAATTACATACTATGAGAGCAATTTTATCTATACTTTTATTTTTTACATGTTATTTTGGTTTTGCACAAATTAATACACCTCCTCCAAGTCCAAGTTCACAGGTTGAGCAAATAGTTGGATTAACAGAAATTGAAGTTGAATATAATAGACCATCTAAAAAAGGTAGAGTTGTTTTTGGTAATCTAGTTCCATATGGTAAATTATGGCGAACAGGTGCAAATAGTAATACAAAAATAAATTTTTCAACAGATGTTGAATTAAATGGAAACAAAATAAACGCTGGTACATATTCAATTTTTTCAATTCCAAATAAAAATTCTTGGGAAATAATACTTTACTCAGAATCTAATTTATGGGGTGTTCCTAAAGATTGGGATGATAAAAAAATAATATTTAGATCTGATTACCAATCATTTAAAAATAGTCCAGCTTTAGAAACATTTTCAATATCTTTTAATGATATTTCAAATAATTATGCAAACATGATTATTGCTTGGGATGATATTTATGTAAAAATAAAAATAGATGTACCTACTCATCAAAAAGTTAAAGAAAATATTGAATCAGTAATGTCTAAATCACCTCAATCATCAGATTATTATTCAGCTGCTGTTTATTATAGACAAGAAAATATCAATCTAGATATAGCCCTTAAGTGGATTAATAAAGCTATGCAGATGTCTGAAAGTCCAAAATTTTATCAATTAAGGCAACAATCACTAATTATGGCTGCTAATGAAAAATATTCTGATGCTGTAAAAGTTGCTCAAAAATCATTAGAATTATCAATTGAAGCAGATAACCAAGATTATGTTAAGATGAATACGGAATCGATTCAAGAGTGGTCTAAAAAACTTTAATCAAGTGTAATACATAACTAAGGTTTACCCCCTCAATAAGATATTTGGCTTATCTCTTTCCATTAATGTCATATTTTGAAACGAAATCCCAAATTAACTGACCAGTATTTTTTCCATTAAAATCAATATCAAACCAAATATGTTGCCCGTCAATAATTTTATAATGTTCTACTGAAACATTATTGTTTCCATCTTCGTAATTATAGCTTGTAATTAAAGTCCCATTATCATTAACATTAGTTATTATTGGATTAGTATCAGTATTATTAAAATTTATCCAAAAATCTAGAACAGATTCTACAGGATTGTAAACACCACCACCATCATAATAATCAGTTGTTCCATGTAATTTTATTAGAGGAATAGGATGAGTTGGAGTGCAATCTGACACTGATTGAAGCATATATCCTGAAACTGATCCAATAGCAGCAATTAAATTACTTTTATAACAACTTAATGCATAACTCATCATGCCACCATTTGAAAATCCAACAGCATAAACTCTTTTTAAATCAATTAAATTTTCGGAGGATAACTTATTAATTAAAGCTTCAATAAAACCCAAGTCATCTACATTACTTTTATTATCAATTCCATTTAAGGCAGCATTCCAATGCGAAGATCCATCCAAATCAGCCCCTTGAGGATAAACTAAAATAAAATTTTCTGAATCAGCAATTGATCTCATATTAGTATATAACATGTATTCCCCTGCCTTTCCAGAAAATCCATGAAAATTTAATAAAAGTGGTAGTCTAGAAGTCCCATCGTAACCTTCTGGGAGATATAACACATATTCTCTTTCAACACCATTATAAGAAATGGTTTCATAAGCTCCATCATATGAATCACCATCCTTAGAGAAACTATCCTTTTCTAATTCGTCATTAGAACAAGAAATAAACATTATTATTAAAGAAAGAATAAAAAGATTTTTCATTTTTAAAATTTAATAATGTTAGAATATAGCCTTTTTCTTTATAGTTCCTTTCTTCTGAAATCTAAATGCTCCTATTCGGGTGGAATAGGAACTAGATCCTTTTTTTAAGTAATCACCAACATACCAAATAGTTAAATCATCTGATGGGTCCATTGCTGTTTGCGTATAATCTTCCCATCTCAGGGTATTGGTTTGTGATGCTTCTCCATCAACAAGGACTGCTTCTTTGAAAGACATGATACCCAGGGTATCACCGGCAAGCCTTCCTGTAAAACGTTGCCCAGGAAATAAGTCCTTACTGGAAATTGAATAACCAATGCCTATATTACCCATTCGATCCATTGCCGGGCTTGGAAGCCAGCGATATAAACTGTCAGGAGCAAATGTCCCCTGCTGAAAAAGTGTAATGTCTTGATTATCATCAAGTCGGAATTCATACCATCTAATTCCACCTCCACCGAGTGATCTTTTAACAGAATGAACAGCAATAATCGATTGTTGATCACCAATTCTTCGATAAATAACCCTTGACATAATTTTGTCACCTTGGGTATCAAGTTTCTGATCAGTTCCGGGTTGTGGTACCGACTTTTTTAACTGTCCGTCACCCTGATAATGATATTCGGCAACCTCGATTTTCTTCGGTCCTTCGAGTATGCTTAGCTCAGGGTTTGTCCAATCAGGTTTTATTTTCCATGCATAAATACCGTCGTCTGTAAAAATATTATTTAACTGTGACCCACCTGTTGCAAGCATAATATTTGCTGCACCATTGGGAGGAAGCTGGTAGCCATCTATGTCTGCATTGTTAAGAAAATTAACATCATCAATGATAAAACTAAGTTCTTTTGCTGGATTACCCTTAAGCATTTCTTCTCTTTCAACAATGCTAGCATGTTTTTGGATTATATTATCACCCGTACTGGTTGGAACATAATATCCATCAGGCCATATAGCCGGCCTAGGATAATCAGGGAAGAGTGGCCTTGCAAATTCATAACGATAATAAGACCCGAAAGGATCCGGTCCTGTGCTTATTGCATAACACATGCAATATGATCCTCCTTCAGAATTTTGAGATTTACGCCTTATTCTTTGTAAGGAATCTTTTTCAGCTAATTCTAAAAGTGTAGGCTTTTTAGGTATAAAAAGTTGTTCTGCTTGTCCAGGTTGTCCTGATCTTCCCGGAATATTTAATGTTGCAGGTTCTCCATTTTTACCTACTGTAGGCTCATAATCTCGGGGTGGTAATCGTGTAAAAATTGGCATCACAATAAGCCAGCGGTCAGCCAACTGATCATAACGTACAACTGCATCTCCATTATTTAACTGCTCACAAGGTCCTCCAAACCCCCTGAATACATTTTTTGTTTCAACAGGGCCATATAAAACCTGCCCACTTACATCATATTTCTCTCCCTTTTTACTAAATATTGCCATTCGTGAATTAACTATTTGTACGATATGATCATGCCCTACTGCAAGTGAATTATCTGAGGGATTCCTATAGCTTGCTTGACCTTGCGGTCCTTTGAAACCATACCCCAAACCATCGAAACTTGACACTATTTCAGCAGGTGGGCGTGAACCTTGATTTGTTTGTTCAATATTTTCAGTAGGATTTGGTTTGCTTAAGCCGTTCATTAAATCAAATCCCAAATTTTTTTTATCAACAAATATACTATCTGTTAGAGAGCTAATAAATTGTGATGAATCGTTCTTTATAGACTTGCTAATAATGAGATTCGACTGACTAAATAAGTTAAGACTTAACAGTGAAATAAGTAAAAAGAACAGATATTTCATCGATTTTTATTTTATGGTTATGTAAATGTATAAAAAGTCTATAAAATATAGGTTTTCTATTTGGGATTGGTCTTTGTATAATAGGTTGTAATATTATCTAAGAAACTTTAATTAAGTAATAACTTAACTTCAAGTTCAATATCATCTAAAATTAATTTGTCTCCCAAATTTTCAAAAAAAGATCCAGATCTAAATCTAACATTATACTTTGATCTATCAAATACTAATTTAGTAGTCAAAGTTTCACCATTAACACTTAAATCAAACGTTATAGGATGAGTTATGTCTTTAATAGTTAATAACCCATTTACTTTATAAGAGTTTTCAGAACTCTTAGAAGATGAAATTGCTTTTAAAGATGATTCTTTATAATTATCTACATAAAAAAAATCTTGTGATTTGAGGTGACCCTCTAATTTTTTTGCCCATTCTCCTTTTAAATCTTCTACTAAAAGAGATTCCATATTTACTTTTACTTCACCGGTAACTTGATCATTATTAATTAAAATATTTCCTCCAGATAAAATAAGTTTACCGAAATGAGTTTTAGTTGTAATTTCTTTCCCTATCCATTTAACGTAACTGTTTTCAATATCAACAGATCTTTCTTGAGAAAAAGATATGTTATTAAAAAAAAATAAAGAGAATATTAATATAAAATTTTTCATGTTTTAAAATTTATTAATGTTAAAATATAGAAATCCATCGAATGATGGATTTTTAGTTGTAGTCCCTAGGGGAATCGAACCCCTGTTTCATGGATGAAAACCATGTGTCCTAACCCCTAGACGAAGGGACCAAATTAGAATGCAAATATATTAGTACGTTAATGATTTCAAAAAAAAATAAGAGAAAATTAATTTCTAATGAAATTTTAATTTGAATTGAAATAAATGATACATAGTTTTGCGAATACTTTAACAAATAATCATGAATAAAATTAAAATTGCAATTAATGGGTTCGGTAGAATTGGAAGGTTAGTGTTCAGAGCTGCATCTAATAATAATAATATTCAAGTAGTAGGTATTAATGATTTAATTGATGCTAAATATATGAGTTATATGTTAAAATATGATACTACTCATGGTAGGTTTAATGGAACAGTATCTGTTTTAGGGAATGATATTGAGGTAAATGGAGAAAAAATAAGGGTTACAAATGAAAAAGATCCATCTAAATTAAATTGGTCTTCAATTAATGCTGAGTATATAGTGGAATCAACTGGAATTTTCCTAACTAAAGATTCTGCACAAGGACATATTGATGCTGGAGCAAAAAAAGTTATATTCTCTGCCCCATCAAAAGATGATACCCCAATGTTTGTTATGGGTGTTAATAATAAAAAGTATACATCTAATATGAATTTTGTTTCAAATGCATCATGTACAACTAATTGCCTTGCTCCTATGGCAAAAGTTTTAAATGATAATTTTGGAATTGTAAGTGGTCTTATGACAACAGTTCATGCTGCTACAGCATCACAAAAAATTGTTGATGGTCCTTCTATGAAAGATTGGAGAGGAGGAAGAGCTGCATTTTCAAATATCATTCCATCTTCAACAGGTGCCGCTAAAGCTGTTGGAAAAGTAATACCAGAACTTGATGGTAAACTTACTGGAATGGCATTTAGGGTTCCAACTGTAGATGTTTCAGTGGTTGATTTGACTGTTAATTTAAATTCTAGTACTAATTATAAAGAAATTTGTATAGCAATGAAAAATGCTTCAGAAAGTAACCTTAAAGGAGTAATGGGTTATACTGATGAAGACGTAGTTTCTTCTGACTTCTTAGGTGATTCTAGAACATCTATTTTTGATTCTGGAGCTGGAATTATGTTAAATGATAAGTTTGCTAAATTAGTTAGTTGGTATGATAATGAATGGGGATATTCTTCTAAAATTATCGAACTAATTGAACATATGAATTCCGTCGATAATTAAATAATATTTATACCTATTTCTTTCATTTCCTTTAATGCTAATTTTATAGTTTTATCAGAAATACCTCTAACACATGATTTAATTACATTAGTTTTAAATCCATCATTATAAGAATCAATAGCAGTATATTTAACACAGTAATCTGTTGCTAAGCCTACAATATCAACATCTTTTATATTTTCTTTTTTAAGAAACTCAGATAAACCTGTAGAACGAACTTTTCCATTATCATAAAATCCACTATAGCTATCTATTAATGAATCAACTCCTTTATAAAATGTTTTATTAATATTAGGAGTATTTAATTCATTAGGAAAATTAGAACCATATGAATTTTCAATACAATGATCAGGCCATAAAACTTGATTTTGATTATTAACAACAATTACTTCTCCTATATTTTTATTTTTATGATTTGAAGCAAAACTTATATGATTTTTTGGATGCCAATCTTTAGTTGCTACTACAATAGAATAATTTTTAAAAATAAAATTAATATGACTTATTATTTCATTTCCATTTGGAACTTCTAAAGACCCCCCTACTAAAAAATCATTTTGAATATCAACAAGAACTAAAGCTTTCACAATTTTCTTAAATTTACAATCATATTATTTTTTTCTTCATACAATTGTTTTTCCAACCCCACTTTATAAATATGAGGATTTTGTAATCTTTTAATAGAATTATCAATTTTATTCATTTCTTCAGATAGTAATTCTTTCATCTTATGAATTGGAGGGATTTTATATATCAACTTTCCTTTTTTAAAAATTGGAACTAATAATTTAATATAACTTTTGTTTTTTGAAAAAGATTTAACTTTTGTTGAATCATGAGGATCTATCATTTTTAAAAGTGGGTCAGAAATTAGTTCATCAATAATCATATCACCATCATACTTATCATTATTAATAAACCTATGAACTTGTAAAATTCCAGGATTATTAATTTTAATTTTTTGCTCAGAAAGTTTAATTTTTTTAATCCAATTACCATCTTCTTTTATAGCTGATAATTTATAGACTAGCCCTAGTGAAGGATTGTCATATGCAGTAACAAGTTTAGTACCAATACCCCAAACAGATATTTTTGCTTTTTGTTGCTTTAAACTTGAAAGAATAAACTCATCAATATCATTACTTGCTACAATTTTCACATTTTCAAAACCACTTTTATCAAGTAACTTTCTAGACTTTTTACTTAAATAAGATAAATCACCAGAATCAATTCTTATACCTAATAAACTTTTATTTACTTTCTTAAGTTCTTTACCGATCTCAATGGCTTTTTCAACCCCCTTAAGAGTATCATATGTATCAACTAATAAAATACAGTTATCAGGCATAACCTCAGAAAAAGATCGAAAAGCATCAATTTCAGAATCGTGAGATAAAATCCAACTATGTGAATGTGTTCCACTTACAGGAATATTAAAAATTTTACCAGCTAAAACATTAGAAGTACTAGAACAACCTCCAATATAAGAAGCTCTACTCGCTGCTAAAGCACCATCAATACCTTGAGCCCTTCTTAATCCAAATTCAAGAATAGGATCACCAGCGGCAGCAGTATTCATTCTACATGCTTTAGTAGCAATAAGGGTTTGAAAATTCAAAATGTTAATAATTGCTGATTCAATAATCTGACATTGATATAAAGGACCTTTAACACGGAAAATGGGTTCATTGGGGAATACTAATCTACCTTCTTGAATAGCGTCAACATCACATTGAAACTTAAATGACTTTAAAAATTTTAAAAACTCATCATCGAAAAGCATTTTATCATTAGCTGTCTTTAAAGTTTTTAAGTATTTCAAATCTTCATTAGAAAACTTAAGATTTTTTAAAAAATCAATTACATATTCCAAACCACAACAAACAGCATAACCAGATTTAAATGGTCTTTCTCTAAAAAAAACATTAAAACATGCTTCTTTATTATGTATTTTTTTTTTCCAATACCCATATGACATTGTGAGCTGATATAAATCAGTTAACAATGATAGAGAACCACTATATATTTTACTTATCATTACGATGCAAAGCTACATTAAATACTACACCAAAAATAACAAGGAACATTCCTAAATAAACTAGTAAACTAAAAGATTCATTAAAAAAATAACTACCAATTGCTATTACAAATATTATTTCAGAATAAGTAACAATTGATACTGAAGAAACTTTTTCGTTTTGAAAAGACCTAGTCATAAAATACTGAGCGAATTGAGTAAATATACCAATTGATAATAAAATTAAGTAATCATATAAAGAAGGTTCAATCCAATTAAAATAACTAATAATACCACCAATAGGACAAGCTATCATTGGAAAATATATCATTAAAACCAAAGAATCTTCCTTATCTCTTAAATACCTAATTATATTATAAGCAAAAGCAGCAAATAAACTACCAAAACCTCCTATAAGTGCACTTTCAATAGTTACTCTTGAATCAAATCCCTGAATTAATAAAATTCCTAAAAAAGCAACAAATAAAAAAAACCATTGAAAAAATGTCATTTTTTCTTTTAAAACGATGACACCAACTAAACTTGTAAATAAAGGTGTTAAGTAAATTAAAGTTGAAGCAGTTGCAAGAGGAATCTCTTGTAAAATAATAAAATAAAAGTACAGACCTAAAGTACCAAAAACACCTCTTAAAATCAATAAAAACTTATTATTACCAAGTATGTTTACATTCTTTCTTTTAAGAAAAAAAAATGTTATTAAAAAAGATATTAAACATCTAAAAAAAACGATTTCCATAGGAGGAATATGTGGTAGCATTTTTACTCCAATTTTAACAACCATAAAAAAAATAGTTGCAAAAAACATAAAATATATCCCCTTGCTCAATTTTGTTTTATTCTACCGTCTTTTAAAGTGAAAGAATAATCTGATATTTTTAAAAAATCTTTATTATGAGTTACAATAACAAATGTCTGTTTAAAATCCTTATTACACTTTTGTATCAAATCAATAAAATTTTTAGAATTTTCAACATCCAGATTACCAGTTGGTTCATCTGCAAAAATAATATCTGGAGAATTTATAAGTGATCTTGCAATTGCTACCCTTTGTTGTTCTCCTCCGGATAATTCATTTGGTTTATGGGATAACCTATCAGATAAATTTAGTTTTTTTAATAAATCAACTGCTATTTCTTTAATTTTTTTTGTTTTTGTACTTGAAATAAGTGCAGGTATACAAACATTTTCTAAGACAGAAAATTCAGATAATAAATTATGGAATTGAAATATAAAACCAATATTTTTATTTCTAAAATCAGCTAAAAAATCTCCTTTTAAATTATTTAGATTTTTTTTATTAAAGAATACATCTCCACTAGTAGAATTATCAAGAGTGCTTAAAATATAAAGAAGAGTTGATTTTCCAGCTCCTGACTTACCTAGTATAGATATAATCTTTCCTTTTTTAATTTCAATACTTACATTTTTTAAAACATCTACATTACTAAATGACTTATAAATATTAGTTGCTTTTAACATACTGTAAATTTAAATAATTTAAAAGCTAAGTCTTAATATATATTATTTAAGATTTGATATATATTTTATTATACTATACTTTCGTAATTGTTATGAACATACACGAATATCAAGCAAAAGAAATACTCAAAACATTTGGTGTAAAAATACAGAATGGCTATGTAGCTTCAACTCCTGATGAAGCATTATCATCAGCAAAAAAAATGCAAGAAGAATTAAATTCTAAAATTTTTGTTTTAAAAGCTCAAATACATGCAGGAGGTAGAGGAAAAGGTGTAATCAAAGAATCTGGTTCTAACGGTGTTGTATTAGCTAAAAATATAGATGAAGTTACTGATAAAGCTAAAAATATTTTAGGTGGTACTTTAGTAACTCACCAAACTGGAGAAGAAGGAAAAGTAGTAAATAAACTATTAATTGCTGAAGATGTATATTATCCTGGAGATTCAAAACCTAAAGAATTTTATCTAGGAATATTACTTGATAGAACAAAAGGATATAATGTTATTATGGCATCTACTGAAGGAGGCGTAGAAATAGAAAAAGTAGCTGAAGAAACTCCAGAAAAAATTATAAAAGAATGGATAAATCCTAAAATAGGTCTTCAAGCTTTCCAAGTTAGAAAAGTAGCTTTTGGATTAGGATTAAAAGGGAATGCATTAAAAGAAATGATAAAGTTTATATATGCTCTTTATAATGCATATGAAAATATTGATGCATCAATGTTTGAAATAAACCCTGTATTAAAAACATCAGACAATCAAATTCTTGCTGTTGATGCTAAAGTAAATATTGATGACAATGCACTTTATAGACAAAAAAATATTGAAGCTTTAAGGGATTTATCAGAAGAAGATCCTTCTGAAATCGAAGCTAACAAATCAAATTTAAGTTATGTAAAACTTGATGGAAATGTTGGTTGTATGGTTAATGGAGCAGGACTAGCAATGGCTACTATGGATATTATTAAATTATCAGGTGGTGATCCCGCAAACTTTCTTGATGTTGGAGGAACAGCAAATGCAGAAACTGTTGAGGCTGGATTTAGAATTATTTTGAAAGATTCAAATGTTAAAGCAATTCTTCTCAATATTTTTGGAGGTATTGTTAGGTGTGATAGAGTAGCAAATGGTGTTGTTCAAGCTTATAAAAATATTGGTAAAATTAATGTTCCAATAATTGTTAGACTTCAAGGAACTAATGCTAAAGAAGGTGTAGAAATTATTAATAAATCTGGACTTGAGGTTTTTTCTGCCATAACTCTTCAAGATGCTGCAGATAAAATAAGTCGTATTCTTTAAGCTAAAACTGCCTTCGTAGTTCAACTGGATAGAATATCAGATTTCGGCTCTGAGGGTTGAGGGTTCGAATCCTTCCGAAGGCACAAATTGATATATAACAAAAAATAGGTTAGCACAAAAAATTCAATTTATTTTTCATTTTAATCTAATATATTTGCTTGAAAAAATTTAATGGTCAAAAAAATTATCTTTATTTTTCTTTTATTATCAACTATAGTTTCAATCTATTTATTAAATAATTCAATAAATAATATACCTCCTGTTGGAAAATTTTTAAATCCTTATTCAGGGTTTTGGCTGAATGGTGAAACAGATCAAATTAAAGTTTTTAATAAAATAAAATTAAAAAACTTAGATGATGAGGTAGTTGTTCAATATGATAGCTTATTAATCCCCCATATATATGCTAAAACTGATAAAGACTTATTTTATACTCAAGGTTATCTTACTGCAGTACATAGACTTTGGCAAATGGAATTTCAAATCAAAGGGGTTTCTGGAGAATTAAGTGAAATTTTTGGTAAAAGAACATTAGATAGAGATAGATCACAAAGAAGAAAAGGGATTGTATATGCTGCTAAAAGAACACTTAAAGAATCAAAAAAAGATCCTAAAACATATGCATTATTAAATGCATACGTAAATGGAATTAACGATTACATAGAATCTTTATCATATAAAGATTATCCAATAGAATATAAAATTTTAGATTATAAGCCAAAAAAATGGACTCTTCTAGAATGTTTTTTATTAATGGAACAAATGTCAGATATGTTATCTAGAGGGGAAATGGATATTGAAGATACTTATCTAATTAATGCAATTGGTGAAGATGATTACAATTTACTTTTTCCTGAATATGATGATAGCATAGAACCAATTATACCAAAAGGAACAAAATTTAATTTTGAAAATGTAGAAAATATTATTTCAAAAAATATTATTTCAAATAACTTAAAAGTTAATGTAATTGAAAAGCCTAATAAATATAATGGAAGTAATAATTTTGCTATTTCTCCAAATAAAACTAAGGATGGAAGTAGTTATCTTGCAAGCCAACCTGATCTAGCCTTGAATCTTCCTTCAATATGGTATCTAATTCATCTTAATTCACCAAATTTTAATACAATGGGAGCATCACTTCCAGGTGCACCAGGAATTATTATTGGGTTTAATGATAATATTGCATGGGGAGAAACAAATGCAAAAAGAGATGTGGTAGACTGGTATAAAATAGAATTTAAAGATAGTAATAGAAATGAATATAAATATTCAGATAAATGGTTAAAAACAGAAAAAATCATTGAAAAAATATTAATAAAAGATGAAAACCCATTCTATGATACTGTAGTATATACTCACTATGGGCCTGTAGTATATGACAATAATTTCAAGAGCAATGAAGAGAAGGTTAATTTAGCTATGCGATGGATAGCACATGATGAATCAATAGAATATAAAACATTTCTTAAACTGAATCAAGCAAAAAATATAAATGATATTCATGAAGCTCTAAAATACTTTGATGGTCCAGCACAAAATTTTGCTTATGCAACAAATCAAGGAGATATTGGATTAACTATTGCAGGGAAATTCCCAATAAAATGGGAAAAACAAGGAAAATTTATTTTAGATGGAAGTAATCCTGACCATGAATGGAGAGGAAGAATTCCTTATGAACATGTACTTAATTATCAAAATCCAAAAAATGGTTTTGTAAGTTCTGCTAATCAACACCCTGTAGATAAAAGCTATCCCTACTATTACTATGACTATAGCTATGAAAACTATAGAAATCGAAGACTAAATGATAGATTAGAATCAATTGATCTTATAACAATAAAGGATGTTATGAAAATTCAAAACGACAACTTTAGTTATAAAGCATTTGAAATTTTACCTATTTTATTATCTAATATTGATACCCTATCATTAGATTCAATTCAAAAAAAATATTTAATAAAACTGAAAAAATGGGATTATTTTTCTAATATAAATATAGAATCTCCTTCAATTTTTGTTACATGGTGGAATATCTTTAGAAAAGAATTATGGGATGAATTTGATACACTAAAATATAATTATAGAAAACCTAGTTCATACAACACTTACATGTTAATGAAAAAAAACAAAGAATTTAAGTATTTTGATATTTTAAAAACTAAAAAGAATGAAAATCTATCAGATTTAGTAAATTATTCTTATAAATTATCTATTGACTCCTTAGAAAATTGGAAAAAAATAAAAGGTAATAGCATTAACTGGAAAAATTATAAGAACACAACTATAAAACATCTTTTAAATATTGAAAGTTTTAGTAAATCTAATATATCTGTAGGTGGATATAATAATATTATAAACGCAGCAAGTGAATCTCATGGACCATCATGGAGAATGATAGTAAAATTAAATAAAACAAAAACTGAAGCATGGGGAATTTATCCAGGAGGACAATCAGGTAATCCAGGTAATAATAATTATTTTAGTCTAATAGATGATTGGGGCCTTGGAATTTATAAAAAGCTTTTATTTAATAGTAATCATATAGATAATAAGAACAATATTATTTATCAAAAAAAATATAAAAATTAAATGAATTTCTTACTTAGAATTTTAATTAATGGTATTACAGCTTATTATTTAGTTGGTTTTTTAACTTGGTGGTGTATAGTTATAATGCCATTTTTTTTAGGCTGCTTTATAAAAGAAAATTATTTTACACACTTTTTGAGTGGTTTTATTGGAATAGGAATTGCTTGGATTTTTCTAATAATTAATACTGATATATCTAATCAATCTATTATATCAGAGAAAATAATTCATATTTTAAAAATTGAAAATGTTAATTTGTTAATTATATATACTAGTATTATTGGAGGATTAATTGGAGGGATAGCATCAATAACAGGATATTCTTTACAAAGAATTTTTATTAAGGATTTACCTAGAAAAACGTATAGAGATTAATTCAAAATGAAATTAATAATTTCTGTATCAAGAGGAGTTGTCGAAGAAGAATAAACACCTTTTAATTCTCCATTTTCATCAATTAGATACTTAAAGAAATTCCATCGAGGAGATTTATCATTCCACCCATTACTTGCTACAGAAGATAACCATTCATAGACAGGATGAGAATTTTTTCCCCTTACATCTGTCTTTTCAAAAAGTTGAAACTCTACACCGTATTTAGATTCACAAAATTCAACAATTTCATCATTAGAACCAGGTTCTTGAAAACCAAAATTATTAGAAGGAAAGGCAAGAATCGCTAACCTATCACTGTATTTTCTATGAAGAACTTGAAGATCTTCATATTGAGGTGTATATCCACACTTTGAAGCCACATTAACTATCAAAATTTTCTTCCCTTTAAAATCAGAAAAATTAATGATTTCACCTTCTATAGTCTTTGCAAAAAGATTATAAAAAGAATCTTCATTAGAAATATTTTTAATAATAGATGGAGAAGTTTCTTTTACAAATAACATATTTTCACGTAAAGTATAAATACTTCCAAATGAAATAGTAATAACAAGAAATACAATTGAAATTATTTTCATCACATTTTATTAGGAACTCTGATATTTAACAAAAGTAAAGCATTTTTAATTGTTTTTAATACCATTTTAGATAACGAAATTTTAAATAGAGTTGTTTCATTATTTTTTCCGTCAAAGATTTTATCATCTTGATAAAAACTATTATAATTTTTAGCTAATTCATATACATATTTTGCAATAACCGATGGAGAATAAGAATCTGAAGATATATCAATAGCATCTGAAAATTGATAAATATGATTTATTAATTTTTTTTGAGAACTTGTTGTTTTTAATATTTTAGATGAATTAAAATTATTATAATCTAATTTTAAAATATCAGCTCTTTTTATTATTGAAAAAATTCTAGCATAAGTATACTGAATAAATGGTCCAGTATTCCCATGGAAATCTATAGATTCTTCAGGATCAAATAACATTCTTTTCTTAGGATCTACTTTTAATAGAAAATACTTTAAAGCACCAAGAGCAATAACATTGTATAAAGCTTTAGAATCATCAACATCAAAATCATCTATCTTACCAAGATCATTTGTTCTTTTTTTAGCTGTTTCTATCATATCAAAAATTAATTGATCAGCATCAACTACAGTACCTTCTCTTGACTTCATTTTACCAGTAGGTAAATCAATCATACCATAAGACAAATGAAAACATTCTTTTGCCCATTTATAATTCAATTTTTCAAGAATTTTAAATAATACTTTAAAATGATAATCTTGTTCACTACCAACAGTATATATCTGCTTTATAATTGATGGGAAATCCTCAAACCTTTTAATAGCTGTACCAATGTCTTGAGTTATATAAACTGATGTTCCATCATTTCTTAATAATATTTTTTTATCATACCCTTCATCAGTTAAATCTACCCAAACGGAATTATCTTTTTCTTTATAAAATATTTTATCTTTTAAACCTTTTTTTATTTGCTTTTTACCAAGTAGATATGTCTCGGATTCATAATAATTCTTATCAAAATCTACCTCAATTAAATCATATGTTTTATTAAAACCATCATAAACCCAACCATTCATTTTTTTCCATAATGAAATAATTTTTTTATCCTTATTTTCCCATTTTAATAATACTTCTTTTGCCATTCTCATTATTTTCGTGGATAAATTAGCTTCATCAATAGAAAGTCCATTATCAACTAATTTGCTTACTTGTTTCTTATGCTCATTTTCAAACATCACATAGAATTTTCCTACAAACTTATCCCCTTTAATACCTGATGAATGAGGTGTTTCATTATTTCCAAATAATTTCCAAGCAACCATAGACTTACAAATATGAATTCCTCTATCATTTATAATTTGAACTTTATGTACAGTATAACCATTAGCTTCAAGAATCTTAGAAAGAGAATAACCAAGAAATATATTTCTCATATGACCTAGATGAAGAGGTTTATTTGTATTTGGTGATGAAAACTCGATCATTACATCGTTACCGTTTTTTTTCTTAAATCCCCATGATTTATGATTTTTAATATGATCAAAAACTGAAAGCAAATAACTATTAGATAACTCGAAATTTAAAAAGCCTTTTACAACATTAAATCCTGATATTATATCAGAATTTAATTTTAAATTTTCTCCAATAAGAATACCAATATCTTCAGGTTTTTTTTTGATTTTAGATATATGTGGAAATATTATAAAAGTATAAAAACCATCATAATTTTTAATTGTTTCCTCAATCGTTATGTTTTCTAATAAACAATGATAGTTAAAAGCCTTTTTAAGGGTAGATTGAATTTCTAATTTAAGATCTTTTACAATATTCATTTCTCCACAAAAATTAAATTAAAAGGAGGATTATCATAATAAATATTACATTAAGTTTGAAAAAAAATAAATATTTACAAAAAATATAAAGAAATGACTGATAGCGTTGTTATTATTCCAACATACAATGAAGTAGGAAATATTGAAAATACCTTAAAAAAAATAGAAAATTTAGAGGTTGAGTTTGATATTATGATTATTGATGATAATTCACCAGATGGAACCGCTGACCTTATTAATAAAATAATTGAATCTAAAAAAATAAAAAATAATATTAAATTAATTAATAGGGAAAAAAAAAGTGGTCTAGGATCTGCATATGTATACGGTTTTAAAAATGCTATAAAACAAAAATATAATTATATATTTCAACTAGATTGTGATGGATCACATGACCCAAAATCATTAATAAAATTAAGAAAAGCTCTTATTAATAAGAAAACAGATATTGTTGTAGGGTCAAGATATATAAAAGGAATAACTGTGATTAATTGGCCTTTATCTAGACTTCTTATATCTATTTTTGCAAATATTTATGTAAAACTTATAACTGGTTTAAAAATAACAGATTCAACTGGCGGTTTTAATGGATATAATATAAAAGCACTTTCAAGTATTCTAAAAAATAAAATCTATTTTGAAGGGTATGCATTTCAAATCCAGATGAAATTTATTGGAAATAAACTAAATTATAGATTATTAGAAATTCCAATAATATTTAAAGATAGAGAGATAGGTGAATCAAAAATGTCATTTAAAATATTTGAAGAAGCATTTTTTGGCATATTATTAATGAGATTTAAAAGCTTTTTTATTAAGTATAAAAGCTAGCTAAATTGTATTGAATTAATAATTCTAATTCTATTTATTATAAATAAAGGGATAGCTATAGATATCAAGATAATAAAGGTTACCAAAAAATTAATTTTAATTAACATCAGGTAATTAATATCAAAGGGAATATTTTCTATATAATAGCTTTCTTTATTAAGCTTAAATAACTCAAATTTATTTTGAATATAAATAATAAAAAAAGCAAATGCATTACCCAAACATACACCTGTTATTAATAGTCTAATTCCAACACGAACAAAAATTAAGGTAATAAACTTTGTCTTAGCACCAAAAGATTTTAATATTCCTATCATTTTGATTCTTTCCATTATTAAAATAACTATAATGGATAAGATGTTAAAAGATGCTACAAAAGCTATAATAAAAAAAAAAATTATTACATTTTTATCTAACAGATTTAACCAATCAAATAATTGAATATATTTTTGATTTGTAGTCTCAACAAATTCATCATAACCTGAAAAAGATTTTATTTCACTATGAAGTATATCAATATTCTTTGAATCATTAATAAAAATTGATATTCCACTAGCTTTTGATTTATTCCAACCATTAATTTTTCTATTGATATTTATATCTCCATAAACTATAATATCATCAATTTCTTCTAATCCAGTTTCATAAATTCCATAAACAACAAGTTTTCTGAAAATTGGAGGAGTATTAGGATAAAAAATTGTCAATGTATCACCTACTGAAGATTTTAATTTTTTACTTATTTTAGAACTTATCAATATTGATTTGGAAAAATTTTTATTTAAATCAAAACTCTGATCATAAACTACAATATTGTCAATAATCTCATCGAAAAAGTTATTATCTATTCCTTTAAATACTACACCCTCAATAGATTCATGATTACCTTGAGCAAGTGCAGAATTTAAAATATATGGATAAATATTTCTTATTTTATCCGATTTATAATAATTAGAAAAAAGCCCTTTATTTAAATCTAAAGGAGAACTTTGAAAGCTAATTCCATCAGCATAACTAGAGACATTGTAGTGACCAGAAAAATTATATATTTTTTTTTTAATTTCCTTTTTAAATCCTTCAAGTATAAAAACAGATAGTATTATTGAAGATAAGCCTATTGCAATAGATGCTAGAGCAATCTTTTTTATAAATGAAGAAAATACGTTTAAATCTGATTTCCATATACTTGCATAAATTTTTTTAGATATATTCATTTAATAAATTATAGTATAAATTTAATTTATAGTTATCAAAAAATGGTAAAAAAAAATTTAATAACTCTTTTATATTCCTCAATATTAGTTTTATTTTCTTCATGTAATAGTGTAGACAACAAAATTGATTTAATCGAACCAGAAACTCCAGTTGGCTGTAATGATTGTGATTCTCTTTTATATCAATTTTCTATAAACACTCTTGGATCAGAAATTGTTGATGAACCTAAAATACCTTCAACTCTTACAATTAAAAAAGGAGATTCTACTTATTATGCAGGAAATATAGGTATTGAAATTAGAGGAGAATCATCTCAATGGTTTGACAAAAAATCTTACGGTTTTGAAACATGGGATGAAAATTATCAAGATTTAAATGTGTCTCTAATAAATTTTCCTGAGGAAGAAGACTGGATACTAAATGGTCCTTATAGTGATAAATCTTTAATAAGAAATAAACTTATATATACCCTATCTAATTTGATGGGAATGTATGCTTCCAAAACAGAATTTTCAGAACTTACAATAAATAATGACTACAAAGGCATCTATATATTTATGGAAAAACTTAAAAGAGATAAAAATAGAATAAATATTAAAAAATTATTAGAAACTGATGTGGATGATGATTTAATTACTGGTGGTTACATTATAAAAATTGATAAAAGTGATCAAGAAGATGGATCATATAGTGATTTTAATTCATTTCAATCTAAATATGATGTTCATGGTAACCTAAATGGTGAAAAAATAATGAGATTTAATTATGAATATCCAAAACCAGATGATATTCACTCTAAACAAAAAGAATATATTCAGAATTATTTAAACCTTTTTGAAGATGCATTATCAAGCGATGAATTTAAAAGTTCAGAATTAGGTTATAGAAAATATATTGATGAAGATACATTTATAGATTTTTTTATTCTTAATGAACTTTCAAATAATTTAGATGGATATAGACTAAGCACTTATCTAACAAAAGATAGGGGTAAAAAATTAAAAATTGGACCAATTTGGGACTTTAATTTATCTTTTGGTAATGGTGACTATTGCGGAGGAAATAGGTTTGATGTATGGTCATATAAATTTAATGATAGATGTCTTGGTGATAATTGGAATATTCCTTTTTGGTGGGATAGACTTTTAGAAGATGAAGCTTTTGTTATTAAATTAAAAGATAGATGGAATGAATTAAGAACAAATATTTTATCAAATGAAAATATACTTTCACTAGTAGATTCTGATTATTCTTTTTTAAAAAATGAAACTGATGCTGCAAATAAAAATTTTAATAGATGGAAAATTTTTGGTATTTATATATGGCCTAATAGCTTTATTGGAAATTCATATTATGAAGAAATTAACTTTTTAAAAGAATGGATTTCATACAGAACGTTATGGTTAGATGATTCTATTAATTCATTATAATAAATCATAGGATAGTCCATGTCCATAATTATATAAAGGATCCTTTGAATCATATGGTAAATCTTCTTTTTGATTTAAGACAGCTTCCCATGATGATGGTAATTCAAATGGTAATTTTCCAGATGGATTAAATTCACCAAAAATAACATCTAATAACGCATCATTAGACGAACCAAAATCAACTAAAACTGCATCTGCATTTTTCTGAATTTGAGTTAATATAGCAGGCCTCTCTAAATTAACGACTAGAATTAAAGGTTTTTTACTACTTAAATAATCGATTCTATCAATTTCCTTTTTATTGTAATACAATCTACCTTGTCTAATCATTGCCTCTAAAAAAAACTCATTTCTTTCATCATATGGTGTTTGAACTTTTTTTATAATTATATCAGAATCTGATATTTCTTCAACAATAGAATATCGATCTGATATACTATTCTCTAATGTAAATCCTTCTATAAAAACTTTTTTTTGTTTGTTTAAAGGTAAAATTTTATTTTTCAACATAACAATTGATTTTCTATTTGCCTTATCAGCAACTTTTTGAAAACTTTTATTACCAACAATTGAACTTATTAATTCTAATTCAACAAATGGATTATCAAATAAACCTAATGTAAACTTATCTTTCATCAACCTTTTAACAGATATATTAATTCTTTCTTCTGTAAGATTACCTGATTTTACTAAATCGACAATCATTTCAGGAATTGACTCCCCACCTATTTGATCACATCCAGCATCAATAATTTTTTTTACTTTTTGAATATCAGCTAAATCCTCTACTCCCCAAGACATTGGTGGCATTATTAATTTATCAGTAACGATTGACCAATCAGTACAAACAACTCCATCAAACTTTAAAGAGTCTCTTAGTAAATCGGTTATAATATCTTTATTAAAACCAAAAGCAACATCTTCACTAGTTTGACCTACTGGAATACCATAATAAGGCATAATTTGAGCTGTATTTGCTTTAAAAGCACCATCTATAAACGGAATTAAATGATAATTAAAATTATTACCAGGGTATACTTGGTTTTTTCCATAGTAAAAATGAGGATCTTCACCATCTTCTTGTGGCCCTCCTCCAGAGAAATGTTTTGTCATGCAAGCAACACTATTAAAACCTAACTTCTCACCTTGAAATCCCAATACATAAGCCTTTGTCATTTCTGCAGAAAGTTTAGCATCTTCTCCAAAAGTACCATATATTCTTCCCCATCTAGGTTCAGTTGCTAAATCTGCCATTGGATGAAGTGCTAATCTAATTCCTACAGATTTATATTCCTCCCTAGCTATTTCACCAAATTTTTTAACTAATAGAGTATCTCTAGTAGCTGCAAGACCAAGAGTATTTGGCCATTTTGAAAATGATTCTGTATAAACAGTTGGTCCATTAGAATTATTTTGTTCATTAGAATTTCCATGTCTAGGGTCTGAAGCAACTGTAATTGGTATTCCTAAACGAGTTTTCTCTGCAATTTTTTGAATTTCATTATTGTATTTACCTAATATGTTAGCCGAATACTTTTCCATAATATTAAAAGAATTCATTTTTTTTTGAATTATCATATCAGAATTAGAAGGTAAAAAAATAGACATTAATATATCTATATAATTATTAAAGAACGTTGGAACTTCTAATAAGTCTCCTTTAGGATTCATTTTTATAATATTAATAAACATTGAGCCAGCCTTTTCTTCAATAGTCATCTGACTTAACAAATCATCTACCCTATCTTCGATACTTTGTCTATTATCTTCATAAATATCTAACTTTCCATTCTTATTTAAATCTCTAAAACGTACTCCTTCAATAATTATATCTTGAGCTCTAGGCAATAATAATGACATGTTATTATTTGATTGATTAACTTTATTTATATAAAATATTCCAAATACAATTAGAAAAAAACTACTAATTCCCATTAATATATATAATGTGATCTTTAAAATATTTTTCATTTTTACTTCTATTTAGAATTTAATTTTATATTTACCATTAATACAGTAATAACTATAATAACCTTTTTTTTAATTCATATTTTGCATATTATAAATAAAAATTTATATGTTTAAATATTCTTCAATAAAATTTTTAATCCAATGAAATCACAAATATTAATAACTCTTTTTTACTTTATATCTTCAGTTCATATTTTACCTCAAGCATTATCAAAGAAAAAAATTGAAAAAATAAAAATAGAAGCTTCATCTATAGTTGAATCAAATTTTAAAAATACTCAAGTAATGATAGACAAGGTTTTTAGCTTTGCTGAACTTGGTTTTCAAGAAGTTGAAACATCAAAATATTTGACTAAAATATTAAATGAAAATGACTTTGAAATTGAATATGAAGTCTCAAATATACCAACTGCATGGTTTGCTAGATGGAGTAATGGTGAAGGACCTGTAATTGCGTTAGGTAGTGATGTTGACTGTATACCCAAAGCATCTCAATTTCCAGGAGTTGCCTATCATAAACCTATGATTGAAGGTGCTCCAGGTCATGGAGAAGGACATAATTCAGGTGTTCCTGTAATTATTACGGCTGCACTAGCAGTAAAAGAACTAATGATTAAAGAAAATATAAAAGGTACTTTAGTTTTATGGCCAGGCATTGCTGAGGAACTTGTTGCTGCTAAAGCATGGTATACTAGAGATGGTTTATTTGATGATATAGATCTTTGTATTTTTACACACGTTAGTAGTAATTTAGGCGTTTCATGGGGTCAATCATCAGGAACTGGACTTATTTCAGTAGAGTATACATTTGATGGAGAAGCAGCCCATTCAGCAGGATCTCCATGGAGAGGAAGAAGTGCTCTTGATGCTGCAGAACTTATGAATATTGGATGGAATTATAAAAGAGAACATCTTCATCCTTTAAAAAGATCTCATTCGATATTTACTGATTCTGGTGATCAACCAAATGTAGTTCCATCAAAATCTTCTATTTGGTTTTATCTTAGAGATGTAACATATGAAGGTATAATGGATATGTATAAGGTAGCTGATGATATGGCTGATGGTGCAGCACTTATGACAAATACTTCTGTTACAAAAAAAGTATTAGGAACAGCATGGCCTAGACATTTTAATAAAATCATTGCTGAGAGTATGTATGAAAATATAAAAAAAGTTGGGCTTCCTTCATGGAGTGAAAATGATCAATTATTAGCTAAATCTGTACAAAAAGAAGTAAAATCCTATAATCAAAATGGTCTAAATAAAAAATTAATCGAATTAGGACTTCCTGTAAAATTTCCAATAAGTGGTGGTTCGGATGATATTGGAGATATTTCATGGAAAGTACCTACAGTCACTTTACGTTTTCCATCAAATATTCCTGGATTACAAGGCCATCATTGGAGTAATGCTATTGCAATGGCAACACCAATTGCTCATAAAGGTGGAAATGCAGGAGCAAAAGTTGTAGCAATGTCTGTTATTGACTTTTTAACAAAAACGCATATGATTGATGATGCTTGGGATTATTTTAATAATGTTCAATTAAAAGAAACAAAATATAGACCAATGATTACAGAAAACGATCCTCCTCCAACCTACCTTAACAAAGGAATTATGGATAATTTTAGATCAAGACTTGAAAAATATTATTATGATGAAAATAAATTTGATAGTTATTTAGAACAACTGAATATAAAATATCCAACGATAAGAGATGAAAAATGAAATACAGATTAATAAATATTATTGTTTTATCTCTAATTATATTTAAATCATATCCTAATTCTGAAAACAATATAAAAGTAGGATCAGAAAGATTAAGTGAGTATTATAAATTTATAAAAAATAAATCTGTTGCATTACTAATTAATCATACTTCTATAGTTGGAAAAAAGCATTTATTAGATACTTTAATAAGTCTAAATATTGACATAAATAAAGTATTTACACCAGAACATGGGTTTAAAGGAGATATTGAAAGAGGTATAAGTGTTCAAAATGATACTCTTTTAGTATTAAATAAAAAAATTCCAATAATATCAATGTATGGAAAAAATAGAATACCATCACCTGAAAGTTTAATAGGAATAGATGTTGTTGTCTATGACATTCAAGATGTTGGAGCTAGATTTTATACATATTTAAGTGCAATGCATAATATGATGAAATTATGTGCTGATTTGAATATTCAGTTTATTGTTTTAGATAGACCTAATCCAAATGGTCATTATATTGATGGACCAATTCTTGAAAAGGAATTTAAATCATATGTAGGTATGCATCCTATTCCTATTGTTCATGGGTGTACTCTAGGTGAAATGGCAAAAATGATAAAAGGAGAAAATTGGATAGAAAGTCTTAATTTAATAGACTTAAAAGTTATTAAAGTAAAAAACTGGAATCATTTAGATTCATATAATGTTCCAATTAAACCATCTCCTAACCTTCCAAATAATCAATCTATATTACTTTATCCATCTTTATGTTTATTTGAACAGACAATTGTGAGTATTGGTAGAGGAACTGATTATCCTTTTCAAGTAATAGGTCATCCTAAATATGAAAGTAATAAATTTAGTTTTATACCAACAAGTGTTAAGGCTGAAAGTAAACCAAAATTTCAAAATGAAGAATGTTACGGAGTAAACCTAATTAACTATAAAGTAAAAAATGAAATTAACCTTGAATATTTAATTATGTTTTATAATTCATTAAAAAATAAAACTTCAGATTTTTTTGGAGAAAATTTTTATAGAATTGCAGGAAATAAAAAATTAGAAGAACAAATAAAAAATGGTACATCAGAAAAAGAAATTAGAGAATCATGGTCTAAGGGAATTTCCAATTATAAAAAAATGATAAAAAAATATC
>Ga0209035_10000034_pt1 | contig 54212 bp, 53 predicted proteins | sample MarorgKNORR_S2LV_6_FD_188220 | JGI IMG/M metagenome (GOLD analysis project Ga0209035, IMG submission 188220) | Marine microbial communities from the Southern Atlantic Ocean, analyzing organic carbon cycling - AAIW_A/KNORR_S2/LV (SPAdes) (version 2) | ecosystem: Environmental > Aquatic > Marine... | reverse complement strand
AGTTTTCTAACAACAGTAGCAATTGAAGAAGCCTTTTGTCCAATAGCGACATATATACATTTAACACCGGTCCCTTTTTGGTTAATAATGGCATCAATTGCAACAGCAGTTTTTCCAGTTTGACGATCACCAATAATAAGTTCACGTTGACCACGTCCAATTGGAACCATTGCATCAATCGCCTTAATTCCTGTTTGAATTGGCTGATCAACTGATTGTCTTTCAATTACACCTGGGGCAACAACTTCGATTGGGCGAGTAACAGCTGTTTTGATCTCACCTTTTCCTTCGAGATCTACTCCAAGAGGGTTAACAACACGACCAAGTAACTCATTACCAACTGGGACTTCCATAATTCGATTTGTACACTTAACAGTATCACCTTCTGAAATGTGAAGATAATCACCCAATACAACTGCACCAACAGAATCCTGTTCTAGGTTAAGAGCCAAACCAAAAGTATTTCCTGGAAACTCTAGCATCTCACCAAATTGAGCATCTGCTAAACCATGAATTCGAACGATTCCATCACTAACACTTATTACTGTGCCTTCTGTACGAGCTTCTGCTGAAAAATCAAAGCCCTCTATTTCTTTTTTAATTAAATCACTGATTTCAGAAGCGTTTAATTGCATAACAAACCTCTCTATATAAAATTAATTTACAGACAAAGAAACGCCTAAAGCGTCAACCCTTGCCTTTATTGATGTATCAATTACTTTGTCACCTTCTTTGATAATAACCCCACCTTTAAGAGTCTTATCAATTTCAGTTTCAACTGATACAGTTGTTTTATGTTTACTTGTCAAATTCTCAACAATTGCCTTTTGTTCTGCGTCACTTAACTCAAATGCACTAATAACTTTGAAATTCTTACTCTTGTTAGCGTTAGATACAGCTGACTCAAAAGCATCGGCAATACTGCTAAGAGCAGTTGAGCGATCATTGCTTAAGATAAGATTTATAAATGCAGCCTCTTGTTGACTTAGTACACGTGCGTTTGTCTTAGCTATTAGAGCAGAAATCAAATCAAATTTTTGACTCATGCTTTTGCCTGGAGAAGCTATAAATGCCTTTGTATTTTTATCAGACATGATAGCACTAGCAGCAGCTAAAAAGCCACTCCAATCTGAGACATTATTACTTTGACCAGCAATTTCAAAAATCGCTTGAGCGTATGGCTTGGCAATTGTCGATAATTCCATCGCCGCTTCCTATAGTGATTGAGAAAGCTTTGAAAGCATATCTTTATGGGCCTTAGAATCAACCTCTTTTTCTAATACGGAGTTGACTCCCTGCATGACCAAACTAGACACTTGATTTTTAAGCTCGTTACGTGCCTTCACTACCTCTTGATCTAGATCAGACTTGGCATGGGCTTTGATTTTTTCTGCCTCTTCAGAAGCTAAACCTTTAGCGGTATCTATCATTACATTTGCTTGTTTGTCAGCATTAGCAATAATTTCTGCCGCTTTATTTTTGGTACTTTCAATTAGCTCTTCAGCATTTTTTTGGGCAAGTGCGTGCTCTTCTTTTCCAAGCTCAGCAGCTTTTAATCCATCTTCAATTGCTTTTTTACGAGCTTGCATTGCTTCAACGAGTGGTGGCCAAACAAACTTCATACAGAACCAAACAAACATGGCGAACATAATTGTTTGTCCAATCAGCGTTAGGTTAATATTCATAGCGTAATACCCTTGTTAATTAAAAAGAATGCAAATTTATCCAGCAACTGCAAATAAAATATACATTGATATACCTACTGCAATCATAGGTACCGCATCAACAAGGCCCATAACGATAAACATTTGCGTTCTTAACATTGGAATAAGTTCCGGTTGACGTGCAGCACCTTCAATAAATCTAGCACCAAGAATACCGATACCTACAGCAGCGCCTAATGCACCTAGACCCATCAAAATAGATCCTGCTAAAAATAATATACTTTGTTCCATTTTTTACTCCTACTTATAAAAAAAATTAATGCTCTTTTTGGTGTGCCATATCCATATATACAATTACTAAGGTCATAAAGATAAATGCCTGAAGTAAAACTATTAAGATATGAAAAATAGCCCACGGTAAAGACAGGCTCCACTGTATCCAAAACGGCAACAGTGCAATTAGAATGAAGATCATCTCACCTGCATACATATTTCCAAATAAACGTAATGCAAGTGAAACTGGTTTAGCCAGTAAATTCACTCCTTCTAAAAATAAGTTAGCTGGAAGCATCCACTTTCCAAAAGGATGCAAAGTCAGTTCGCCAGCAAATCCACCAAGTCCTTTTTCCTTAACACTATAGTAAAGGATTAAAATAAATATACCTATCGACATCCCAAAGGTTGCATTAGGATCTGTCGTTGGAACAACCTTTAAATACTCCACACCCATTGCAGCAAAAAGTGTAGGTAGCCAATCAACAGGGACTAAATCCATTGTGTTCATTAGCACTATCCAAATGAATGTTGTAAGGGCAAGGGGAGCAACCATTGGATTTTTACCACTAAAAGAGCCACGAACATTCTCATCAATAAAATCAACAATACTTTCTACAAAATTCTGAAATCCACTGGGTGCATCAATCGAAGCACGCTTTGCAGCCCTAGCAAAAAAGAATAAAAAAAGTGCGCCTAGAACAAAAGAGACTCCTAAAGTATCAACATGAAACGCCATAAAGCCCATTTCTTTAGCTTCTGCAGCACTATGAGCAAAGCCCCAATGACCATCTGGAAACTTTCCGTATGTTAAATTTTGTAAATGGTGCTTAATATAAGCACTTGATGTAAGCTCTCCACTTGCCATTATTTTTGCCTTAACCTATCTAAAATAAATCCAATTTGTCCTAAAACCAAGCTCAAACAAAGAGCTGATGGTTCAAGCTTTAATAAACTAAGCCCAATTAAAGCAAGAAGGATTAAAGCAAGTGTTCTTATTACACTACTATTAATTGCCATTCTAAAACTCTTTTGGGCATCAGCGTTAACCAATGCTTTTTGTTTATTTGTATACCAGTCAAAAATCCAGGTGTTACTCAAGCTAACTATTGCTCCGTAAAGAGCGGCAAATCCAAAACCATAAATGGAATATGCTAAAACAATTAGAGCGAGTAGAGTGTATTGAATAAGTGAGCTTTTTGGTATCACTTTTTCACTAACCACCCTGACTATATACAAAGGCAATATTATACAATTTACTAACAGATAGTCAAGTCATCTAAGTACAAATTATTTACTTAAAAGCCAAATAAACTAAAGAACAATATTTAAGGTATTAAATTAACTGAAACGCTAATTTAAAAAATAATTAAGCACTTGATTTAATCATTTCTTCAGCAGCCATTTTTGTCTTATCACTAACCTTAATGCCTCCGAGAATTCTGGCCACTTCATCTGTTCTTTGAAGCGGGTTAAGATTTGTAACTTCTGTGAATGTTGCTCCATTTCTCTGAATTTTAACTACCTTCATATGTTCCTTTCCTTGAGCTGCAACTTGAGCAAGATGGGTGACACAAATGACCTGATACCTTGCTGATAGTTGTTTCAGCATCTGCCCAACAATTTCTGCAACTGATCCACTAATCCCAACATCTACCTCATCAAAGACTATCGAAGGCGTAAGTTCAGTCTTACTAGTAACAACTGAAAGTGCTAGTGAAATCCTTGAAAGCTCACCTCCAGATGCAACTTTATTTAGCGGCTTTAGATCTTGTCCAGTATTTGTTTTAACCTTTATTACAATCTCTTCTTCACCATTTAGTTGAATTGATTGGCTAGGTGAACTAAGATGAAAAAGAACCTCACTGCCAGGCATGCCAAGATTTTGCATTAACTCTGTAACTTTTTTTGAAAGAGATTTGCTTGAGGTGGATCTTTTTGAAGTTAATATTTTTGATTTTTTATAGTAATCTTTTTCAATTTTATCCTGCTTATTAATTAACTCATCTAGCATTTCTGAAGAAGAATCTATTCCATCAAGTTTTTCTTCTAAGCTAGACTTGATTTTAAGAAGCTCTTTAATTTGACAACTATGCTTTCGGCCAAGATCATGAAGAATATTAATTCTGATTGCAAGCTCTGCAGAATTATCTTCTGAGCTACTTATCTTACTGAGGTAGTCTGATAAGTCATAAATACTTTCTTGAATCTGAACCTGTGCGCTTGATAATAGAGACTGAATTGAATCAAGACGATTGTCATACTCCATAGATTCACCAATAACACTTTCGCCTTCTATTAAAATATTATTCACTCCAGAATCATGATCTAAAGATTCTAAAATCCTTGAGATTTTTTCCACTAATAAACTTGCATTCTGAGAAACTTTAAAATCATCTTCAATGCTATCGAGCTCTTCTTGGGTCATATCTAGCTGCTCTAGCTCATTTAGTTGATGATTGAGAAATTCTTTTTTAGATGACAAATTTTCATTATTGTTTTTTAAGTTAGAAATCTCATCTTTTATTTTTTGAAAATTATGGACAATTATATTTATTTCTTGACATAAGCTTTTAGTTCCAGCGTAATCATCTAGTAAGATTCGATGCTGATTATTTCTAAGTAAGAGTTGATGCTCATTTTGACCATGCATATCAATTAAATAGCTTCCAATGTCTTTTAAAATTGATAATGGAACATTAGAGCCATTTACATAAGATCTAGACTTACCATCCGCGCTTATTACCCTTCTTAGAATGCACTCATCATCACTCTCAAGGTCAAGACTCTCTAATAATGTCTGAAGAGCTTTATTAGCACCAAGAATAAATGTTGCTACTATTTCAGCTTTATCCTTACCTTTTCTAACCAGCAAAGAATCAGAGCGACCTCCAGTAACAAGGTTTAATGCTTGAATTAATATTGATTTTCCAGCACCTGTTTCACCCGTTACGACAGTCATTCCAGTATTAAACTCGATACTTAAGTCTTCAACAACAACTAGGTTTTTAACAGACAATTGATCAAGCATAGATTTTTATACCTTCTGTCCCCAATGAAGCTTTGAGCGAATAATCTCAAAATAGTCATATCCCTTAGGGTGAATTAAATGGACAAAATTATCATGTTGCTTTACTCTTATTGATGTCCCCTCTGTTACAGTTACTGAGGACTGTGCATCAAAACTAACTGTAGCACTCTCCTCACAATCCAATAGGGTAATAAGAACTTCACTTTCACCATGGAGAATAAACGGCCTATGGCTCATTGTATGTGGGCTAATTGATACAAGGCAAATCGTATTAGCACTAGGATGCATTATTGGGCCACCGCTAGATAATGCATAAGCAGTTGAACCAGTCGGTGTTGTAACGATTAGACCATCAGCTCGCTGATTATTAACAAAATCGTCATCAACATGCAGCTCAAACTCTATCATTCTAGGAGCTAAATTTCGATGTATCACAACCTCATTAAAGGCTAAATTTTTTGATAAAACCTTTCCGTTTTGCTCAATTTGACAACTTAATAGTGATCTTTTTTCCTTGATAAACTCACCATCTAAAATATTACCAACAACGGTAATCATTGAATCAACTGAAACATCAGTTAAGAACCCAAGTCTCCCTAGATTAATACCAAGAATGGGAATATTAAAGTCCACATAAGTTCTAGCTGTATTTAATAATGTACCATCACCGCCAACAACAATTATTAAATCAGCTTGCTTTTCAAAATCATTGGAGTCCTCTAAAAGAACTACCTTCTTATGTTTAAGAAACACACCAAGCTCCAAACCAGTTTTTTGACTGGTAAAATCATTTGGTTTACAGATAATGCCGATTGTATTAAACATAGGCCTTGAAATATCCTAAAGAGTGACTAAATATCATCTTAAATATACATTAGTTTAATTAAACAATGACAAAAAAGAAAGAACAAAAATCGCAAAAAGATACTACTTCTGAGGTTAATGAAGAAGTATTGAGTGGATCTGAAGAATTAGAAGATCTAAAGTCTCAGCTAGAAGAAGCTCAACAGTCAGTTAAAGAAAATTGGGACAAATTATTACGCTCACAAGCTGAGATGGAAAATCTCAAAAGGCGAACCTCAAAAGATCTAGAAAATGCTCACAAATATGCACTCGATGGTTTTGTAAAAGCCCTATTAGAAGTTAGAGATTCTCTTTCAATGGGTTTAAAATCAGCATCTGATGAAAATGCGACCCTTGAAGATACTATTACAGGACTAGAATTAACTAATAAAGTCTTTAACTCAACACTTGAAAAATTTGGGGTTGAAACACTAGATCCAAAAGATGAAAAATTTAATCCAGAACTTCATGAAGCTGTGACAATGGTTCCTATGCCTGATAAAGATTCTAATACTGTTCTTGAGGTTATACAGGTTGGTTTTACGCTTAATGGAAGACTAGTAAGGCCTGCAATGGTTATTGTTGTTCAGTAGATTCACTCTTTTAAGTCATTGATTTTAAAATATATTTAAGAGTTTGAAGCAAATGTAAGAGTGATCCTATAACAAAACCTTAATTACATTTTTCATTTTGTTCAGTCATTTCAATCTTTCTTATTGTCATTGTATCAATAATATTGTGAATCTCTTTTAGTAATGAGGTGTCATTTGAATATGATTTATCTCCACCATCATAACCAATTAACCAAAGTCCATATTTATTCTTATACCTATCTGGAATAATATATTTGTTAATATCATCTCCAACAATTCTAATATACTTCAAATTTCTTTCTTCATTTTCACAACTATTTGTTTTAAAAAAATCGTCAGTTTCATTAATGAAATGAATATCTTTTGTAATAAAGAGGACTATTCTTTTGTCCCATGAAAATGAATTAATATATTCTTCTAAATTTATTTTTACACTTGAATTACTCATGATTGGAAACATTAACAAAGTTAATAATAGGCACAATACTTTTATCCTGTTCATCAGAGTACTTATTGAATCTAGATTCTATTAGTCAAAATACAATTTGATTTAACTCTTCTTGCTTTGATGAACAACTACTGGATTTGTTATATTCTTCTTTATTAACTTATTAATAAATGTTTGTTTATCTTTAAGAAGTAGCTCAAGATACTGATCATTATTGCAAAAAACAACATTACCATCTTTATCTTCAATATAAAAATAGCCCCAATCAGTTATATCATCAAGGCTAGTCGTTTCATTGGGTGATAAGTGTTGCGTATAGAAATGCTTCCACCATTTTTGAGAAATCCCTTCACTTTGTTGAAGTTGAATCTCTAATGATTCTAAATCTTCTGCATTAAAATCATATGTAATAAAATCGACCTCTTCCTGGTTTTCTACGTAATAAGTAACTGAAAAAAAATTCATATGCAAATAAGGTTAAAATCGATTGAAGAATAATTTTAAACTAAATTAGGTCATTTTTTAGTGAGTCTGGAAGGGTACTTTTATGAGAATCTTAATTACATTATTAATATTTATAAATTTAGTAGTAGTTTCAAAAATTACTGCAGCAGAAACTATTAAAATTGAGTTTACCGAAGATGACTCATATAGCATTGAAGTAGCATTTATTGATGTTGGAGACACTATAGAGTGGTTTCCAAAGAATGAGGGGCATAATGTAGAATTTCTTGTTGGTCCTAACATGAATGCTCTTCCACATAATTCTAAGATGAACGAGTCTCACTCTGTTCTTTTTAAAACTCCAGGAATTTATTTGTATGGTTGCACACCACATCTAAATATGGGCATGTTGGGTCTAATTATTGTTGGTAAGGATTTTCATAATCTAGAAAAAGTTAATGAAGTTGAATTGTCTTTCGTTGCAAATTCAGTTTTAGGTAGGCTGATAAAAATTGCACAATCAAATTAATATAGTTCAGATAAATGTCAGAAGGAATACTAAAAAATGTACTTCATACAAAATACTTTGACAATGGTCTTAAGCGTCAAGAAGGGAACACTTTTAATGGGAACAAAGAGGGAAAGTGGATTGAGTGGTATGAAAATGGCCAGATAAAAAAAGAGGAAACTTTTAAAGATAATATATGGCATGGCAAACACTCCTATTGGTATGAGAGTGGCCAAAAAATGAGAGAAAGCAGAGATGTTAACGGTGAATATGAGGGTATGTGGGTTTCCTGGTACGAAAATGGTCAGAAATGGAAACAAGGAAGATTTAAAAAAGAGAAAAAAGTTGGAAAGTGGATCACATGGAATGAAAATGGTCAAATAATATCAGAGAGAGTCTATAAAAAAGGTGAAAAAATTTAAGAGGAATCTATACCTAATTTACAATTGCTAAGAATATAACACTAGTTACAATGTTAAATAGTATCCAAATGGAAAAGTAAAGATTATTCTTGTTCAATCTCTTCATCTTCTAGAAAATCAAGTTCATCATCAGACCTCATTGAATATTCTTCAGTAGTATCATTTTTTTTAGCACGAAGCTCTTCCAATCTTCTCTTTCGTCTATCATTTGGAGAGCCATTTTTAGTATTATATTTAGCTAGAGTCATAACTAAATATTATAAAATAAATTATCTATGGTTATTAATCTTAATTTAGATGCAAATTAATTCAAACCAAAAAACTATCAATAAGTATGAAATTCCAATAGCGCCCTATTTGAAGGATTTATCAAGTGTTGCTATGTATCTTGATGAAATGAACTTTCAGCTATTGACTCAGATTGAGCCCTACAAAAATAATAATATTTGGACAGCGGTATCTCTGCATGGATTTGGTGCATGCCCATCAGATATTTTCAAACCAGGGTTTACAAAAAATAAAATAATAGTTGATACAAAATTACAATGGACAACTCTTCGCAACCAATCAGTAATGAAACCATTATGTGAAATAGTTTTTAATTTACCCTGTGATTTTGAGAGAATTCGCATTATGAAGCTACTATCAGGCAAAGCCCTAAAAAAACATACTGATAATATTGATAATGATATAAAAAATAAAAAAGTTGTACGACTTCACATACCCATTAGAACTAGTAATGATGTTATTTTTACTTTATACAATAATGAAGAAGATAAAGTAGGTGAAGAAATAAATTTAAAAACAGGGCATTATTACTATCTTGACGTTACTAAGCCTCATTCAGTAAGAAATAAAAGCAGTGTTGACCGATATCATCTTGTAGTCGACTGCTTTGTAAATGATGAATTAAAGGCTCTGCTTCATAACTTTACTCCATGAGCTGAATATTTATCTTAAAGTATAATAAAACGGTATTTTTATCAATAAATAGCTATTTATTGACAATAAAAGCTGATTTTTTTAGTTTTTATCTTGAAAATGCTATTTATTCTATATAAAATCCTTATTTTTACGAAAAAATATCATTTTTCTGCATATTTAGGTGTTTATTTTAATAAATTAGAATATTTAAATAAAAATTTAACCTTAAATACTTAAAATATCTTATTTTTTACAACTTGACATACTACATTTAATACTTTATATTTCATATTACTCAAGTCGGCAGGCAGTGAGAGAAAAAGGTGTGTGCCCTGAAAGATTTTTTATATTATAAATGGACTGACTTGTGTCTCACTTGGAAATAACTCACCAAAATAATGCCCCTACTCTTTTTAATAGAGATGGAACTTCATATCAAACTTATGGTACCTCCGGTCATTCTTTAATTTTTATACATGGAGTTGGAATGTGTGCTGATATATGGGAACCTCAGGTTGAATATTTTGCGGAAAAATTTCAGGTGTTGACATATGACCTTCTCGGTCATGGCCAAACTCAACTCAACAATAATTTGCCTCAACTCAATGATTATGTTGAACAATTAAACAATCTAGTAAATAGTCTTAATATCTCAAAGTTTTTTTTAGTTGGTCACTCAATGGGTGCAATTATAAGTATTGCATATTCTTTAAAGTATCCTGGCAAAATACTATCCCTTATTCCTTTAAATATTGTATTTAATCGAACTAAAAAAGCGCGTAATGATGTTTTAAAGAGAGCTGAAAGCATCTTAAATTCAAAAAAAATACTCAATATTGATCAAACTTTAGTACGCTGGTTCAAAAATAAAACTAGCTCTGAAGATCTTATTAAAATTGATAAAGTGATAAATATTCTAAAAAATGCATCACCTAAGGGTTATGGTGAAGCATATCGAATATTTGCTTTGTCAGACAAAATCTTTATTAATAATCTTTCAGAAATACAAGTTCCTGTTCTATACTTAACAGGAAGCGAAGATTTAAATTCTACAGCCCTAATGTCTGATCAGATGTCAAAAAAAACACCTGGCAGTTTAAGTAAGTCTATTAAAGGTGAGGCTCATATGATGGCATATATATCTGGGCATAAAGTCAATCCAATAATAGAACAATTTTTTATTAATACTCAAAATAATACGCAATGAAGAAAGAAGAAACTAGAGACTTAAGACATGCGCTTGGTTCGTTTCCAACTGGAGTAACAATTGTTACCTCTTTAGACAAAAATGACAAACCAATAGGCTTTACTGCAAACTCCTTTACATCAGTATCACTAGACCCTCAATTAATATTAATATGTATTGATAAAGCCTCGTTTAATATTGAATCGTTCTCTACAGGGAAGAATTTTGCTGTTAGTGTTCTATCAGAGAATCAACAACACATCTCTAATACTTTTGCAAGCCCTGAAGATGATCGTTTTAAAAATATCAAATGGGAGAAAAAAACTACTGGAAGCCCAATTATTTCAGGTTCTGTTGCCTGGTTTGACTGTATTAAAAATCAGTTTATAGATGCTGGTGATCATTTTATTCTCATTGGAAAAGTAGCAGAGTTTGATAGTAACAAGCAAACTCCACTAGTTTATTTACGCGGTAATTATGTTAATCTTAGTCTTGAGCAAAAGATGTTACTTGCAATGGAAAATAAGAATACCAAGATACTTGTGGGTGCTCTCATTGAGTGGCGTAAAAAAATACTACTTTTAGAAGATAAAGCAACAAGCCTTCTATATTTTCCAACTGCGACTAGGCTTGGTCAAGCAAGTGATGATGAAAGCCTCCTTGGTAAGCTTGAAAACCTAAATATTAATATATCAGACCATTATCTATTTTCAGTATTTGAAAACAGTGATGATAAAACCAGTTTAATATATTATCGAGCTCAGGTCGAAGATGGGTCTTCAGTTACCTCAGGTAAATTCTTTGAATTTGATTCAATTCCTTTTAAGCAGTTGACTGATGAAGCGAGTAGAATAATGCTTAAACGCTATATTAAAGAAAGAGAGTTGGATGCTTTTGGAATATTTGTAGGTAAGGAAAGTGAAGGCAAAGTAGAAGCAATATCTAAAATTAATCAAAATATATAGGAGCTATTAATATGGATTTTTCTTTATTTATACAAATGGAAAGGATCGATGAGGAGCAGTCACAGAAACGTTTGTATGATGAGTTTGTTGATTTATGTCAAATAGCTGATAAGTCTGGTTTCAAAACAATATGGACTGGCGAACATCATGGTATGAACTTTACTATTGCCCCTAATCCATTTGTCAATATTGCCGATTTAGCAAATAAAACAAATAATGTCAGGCTTGGAACTGGAACAATTATTGCCCCCTTTTGGCACCCAATAAAACTTGCTGAAGAAGCTGCAATGACAGACATTATTTCAGATGGAAGATTAGAAATAGGAATTGCTCGAGGAGCCTACTCCTTCGAATATGATCGGCTTGCAGGTGGCATGGATGCCTTTTCAGCTGGTAGCGCTTTAAGAGAAATAGTGCCCGCTATAAAGGCTTTATGGAAGGGTGACTATACTGGGGATGGAGAGCATTGGTCGTTTCCAAAAACTACTAGTTCACCAAAACCCCTTCAATCACCTAATCCACCTATTTGGATTGCAGCAAGAGACCAACATTCTCATGACTTTGCGGTTGAAGAGGGATGTAATGTTCAAGTCACGCCTTTATGGCTTGGTGATGATGAAGTTTCATCTTTAATGGATAGATTTAATAATTCATGCAAAAAATTTAAAGAAATTCAGAGGCCAAAAATAATGGTTCTTCGACATACGTTTGTGGGTGAAAGTGAAGAGGAGGTTGTGCAAGGCTCTAAAGATATATCAAGATTCTATTGTTATTTTGGCGCATGGTTCAAGAATGAAAGACCCATTGAACAAGGGCTTATCGAAAAACTTACTGAAGAAGAGATGTCTAAACTTGAAATGTATTCTCCTGAAAAAATGCGTAAAAACAGCATTATTGGAACTGCTGATGAAGTTATTCAAAGAATTAAATTTTGTGAAGATCTTGGCTATGATGAGTATAGTTACTGGATTGATAGTAGCATGAGTTTTGAAAAGAAAAAGAAGTCGTTAGAGCTCTTTATTGAAAAAGTGATGCCAGAATTTACTTAAAAGGAAATTGAATGAAACACTTTAAGCATTATATTAATGGAAAGTTTAGCGCTGGATCAAACCACTTTGAAAGCCTTAACCCGGCCACAGGTCAACCATGGGCAACTTTTCCAGCTGCCTCTAAAGAAGAGTCAAACCTTGCTATTGAATCCGCGCATGAAGCTTTATATAAAGGCCCATGGTCAGAATTTACAGCAACTGAAAGAGGCAAAATAATTTATAAACTTGGTGACCTAATATCAGAACACGCAAGCGAGCTAGGTGAACTTGAAACAATGGATAGTGGAAAGTTAGCTGCTGAAACTAAAGCGCAATCCAGCTATGTTGCAGATTATTATTATTATTATGCAGGCTTAGCAGACAAAATTCAAGGTGAGGTTCTCCCTATAGATAAACCAAATATGAGAGTTTTTACTACTCGTGAACCCATTGGGGTAGTAGTTGCAATCGTTCCATGGAACGCTCAACTTTTTTTATCGGCAACAAAGATAGCGCCTGCTTTGGCTGCTGGTAATACTGTTGTTGTTAAAGCTTCGGAACAGGCTCCTGCAGCGCTTTTTAAATTTGCTGAGCTGGTTCAAAAAAGTGGCTTTCCACCTGGTGTTATAAATATAATTACCGGTTTTGCAGAGCCTTGTGGTCGCACCATTACGTCTCACCCTAAAGTTGCAAGGGTTGCTTTTACAGGTGGTACCGAAGTAGCAAGGCATATAGTTAGAAATACTGCAGAAAATTTTGCACATGTTAGTCTTGAACTTGGTGGTAAATCACCAATGTTAATTTTCGATGATTGTAATATCGATGGTGCAGTAAATGCTATTATTGCAGGGAATTTTGGAGCATCTGGACAGAGTTGCGTTGCTGGCTCAAGAGTATTTATACAGAGATCAATTCACAAGAAAATCATTAATGAGATTAAAGATCGAGCAAGATTAATTACCGTAGGTGATCCTCTGGATGAGAATACACAAGTTGGCCCCCTAGCAACAAAACATCAAGTTGAAAGAGCCTCAGTTGTTATAAAAAATTCTATAAAACAAGGAGCAACACTTATTTTTGGTGGGGGCTCTCCAAAACACATGCATCAAGGATGGTACTTTGAGCCTACTATGCTTGATTGTCATAGTCAGGAATATGACTGCGTAAAAACTGAGCTCTTTGCTCCAGTTATTAGTGTCATTGCTTTTGATACAGAAGATGATGTAATTGAAATGGCAAACGATTCTGAATATGGCCTTGGAGCCGGCGTTTTTACAGAAAATCTAGCGAGAGCTCATCGGGTAAGTCAACAAATTCATTCTGGGATTGTATGGATAAATACTTATAGAGCGATTTCTCCAATCTCTCCATTTGGAGGATTTAAACAAAGTGGGGGGAGTCGTGAAGCAGGAGTTGATGCAATCCACGAATATACTAGAACTAAAACAACATGGATTAATACCTCAAGTGAACCAATGAGTAACCCTTTTATAATAAGGTAATCTGTACAATAAATAAGCAAAACTAATAGGAGTAACAAATGGATAAAAAATTATTTGAACTTGGACTTTCTAAAAGAAAGGCAACTCTTGGAAGTGAGTATGTTGAAAAAAATTTAGAAGCAGCTGATGACTTTAACGAAGATTTTCAAAAACAAATGACAGAATGGTGCTGGGGATTTGGCTGGGGTGATGATACAATTAATGAAAAAACAAGATCTATGATGAATTTAACAATGATAGCTGCTCTAGGAAAAATGGATGAATGGGAGATACATCTTAAAGGGGCACTTACAAATGGTGTCAGCAAAGATGAGATTAAATCAATACTTCATGTTATTGCAATATATTGTGGTGTTCCTCAGGGTGTTGAGTGTTTCAAAATTGCCCGCAAGGTTTTAGAAGATTCTGGAGAGATTCAATATGCGCAGAGGTCTTAACTCGATTTATTAGAGGTAGTCATAGCTACTGCAAATGCTATTAATAAAACTCCAATTATTGAAATAAGGTTCATAGTTTCCCCAAATAAATACCAAGCTTGTATAGCAACAAGTGCTGGCACTAAATAAAAATAACTCCCAACTCTTGCTGATGCATCTTGCTTGATCATTGTCATTAATAGAAGGACTGCCCCAATTGAAAGCCCAAACACCTGCCAGGCTAAGGTAACAATAAATGTATTAGTCCAATTAATATCACCATTCTCAAAATAAAAAGACATAACAATGCACAGTATAAAAGCACCAAAATATTGGACTAGAGTCCCACTAATTAAATCCATGTCATTACAAAATCGCTTTTGATATATAGTACCAAGAGAGATACCAACTAGAGATCCAAAAACAGCTAAAACCGCCCAAAAAGAATAATTGGTAAATAGTCCAGTAATAGCAAAATCAACCTTTTCAAATAAAATTAAATATAACCCTATAAGCCCTATTATCAAACCCATCCATTGTTTCCTTGAAACACGCTCATGGAGAATTACTCCTGCTATCAATGCCATTCCTAGGGGCTGAAGACCAATGATCATTGCGGTAAGGCCAATAGATATATCCCACTTAATTGCTTGAAAAACTCCACCAAGATAAATCCCATGAATTAATAAACCTGTTACCATTAAGTGGATAAAGGCCCAACCAGACTTCGGCCAAATACTCTTATTAGCTTGCATTAATATAAACAGCACTATCAATGTAAGGCCATTACGATAAGTCAATAAAGTAAAAGGTTCAGCATATGGAAGACCATATTTTGCAGCTACAAAGCCTGTACTCCAAATTAAAACAAATAACCATGGCGTAAGGCGCGCACTTAAAGCAAGATTTTTCATAAAAAACACCAAAAATTCATTAACTTAATGGATCACTAATTAAAATAGATATTCTTGTTAATTTAGAATAGATTTTATACAAAATACCCTTATGGCAATAAAGAAACGCAACAAGAGCCAAACAGTTGTTAGACTATAATTAAGGTTATCAAATCTTAAATAATTTTATGAAGCATTTTTTTGCAATTATTCTGCTTTTTTATCTTGCACCTTTTTCTCAAACTTGGGCTGAAACTTCAATAATTATTGATGAATCGGGTCTAAGTCAAACCATGTCTTCTAGCCAGATTTTGGCCAATGATGCCCAATTGAATGTTAATCATCCTCTCCCAGTTTCACAGGCATTTAACCTCCAAGCACGGCAACTAGATAATAAGACAATTAGCGTCTCATGGGCTATAACTCCTAACTATTATCTTTATAGAGATAAAATATCTTTTACATTAGAGGGTGCTAGCATTGAAAGTTCGGTTTTTCCAAAAGCTAAGCTGAAAGAAGATGAATTTTTTGGTGAAGTTAATATTTATGACACGCCTGTAGAAATAACCCTTTTGTTAAAAAATATAACTAGCAACCCTATTAATTTAATAATTAATCATCAGGGCTGTTGGAATGGTGGCGTTTGCTACCCTCCCCAGAGTGATCAAATTAAGGTTGATTTAACTGGATCTAAGGCATACCCCAGTCCTTTATTAGAACAGATAACTACGAGTGAACTTAGTGTTAAAGAAAAGTTTCAGCAAGGTGGGTTAGCTTTATTTATTGCTGCATTTATAGCTGGACTAGCCTTATCCTGGACTCCATGTGTATATCCAATGGTGCCAATATTATCTGGAATTATCATTGGGCAGAAGCATACTCCTAGTAATTTTAAAGCTATCTTAATGTCATTAGTGTTTGTTCTGTCAATGTCAGTAGCTTATGGTTTAATTGGTGCTACTGCAGGATTCTTTGGGGCAGGAATAAATCTTCAGGCAATAATGCAAACGCCTTGGGTTTTAGTAACTTTTAGTTTAATTTTTATCATTCTTGCTTTTTCAATGTTTGGTTTTTATGATATTCAGCTACCTTCTAAATTTCAAAACAAAATTACAAGTATTAGCAATAAACAAAATGGTGGAAATTTTGTTGGTGTCAGCATCATGGGTTTTCTCTCTGCCCTAATTGTTGGGCCATGTGTAACTCCATTTTTAGCTACAGCCTTAAGCTACGTTATTGCTGGTGGAAGCGCCTTAAAAGGTGGAATAAGTCTTTTTGCAATGGGCTTGGGGATGGGTGTTCCATTAATAATCATATGTGGGTGGGGGGTTAATGCAATCCCTAAAGCTGGGCCATGGATGGAAAATGTGAAAAGAATTTTTGGTTTCCTAATGATAGCTGTTGCCCTATTCCTACTGGATCGAATTCTTAGTCCACTCTTATCACTTATTTTTTGGGCTCTTTTATTAACTTATGCTCCTATTAAACTTGGTATCTTTAAAAATCTAACAAGGTCAATTAAACTATGGGATTTACTATTTAAACTTTCTGGTTTAATTATATTTATTTATGGAATATTGCTTTGGGCGCTTGTTGCAAAAGGTGGTGGTGATATTCAACAACCAATTGACTCAATAATTTATGGTGAAAATATCAGCTCTTCAAAAAGTATCGAATTTGAAACAGTTTTAAATGAAGCTCAGCTAAATGCTGAAATAGCTAAAACTAAAAATACTAGTAAGCTTCTGATCGTTAAATTTTATGCTGACTGGTGTATTGCTTGTAATAAGCTTGAAAGAGTTGTCTTTTCAAATAAGCTAGTTAAGGATGTCTTAAAAGGCTCTTTAAGATCAACACTTGATGTCACTGAAAATAATCGCTTTAATCAATCAATGTTAGCGCGGTTCTCACTTGTTGGGCCTCCAGCACTATTATTTTTTAAAAATGGTGAGGAATTAAGGGCTTATAGGATTATTGGGGAAATGAGTGCTAAAGATTTTATTACCCATCTAGAGAAAATCAAATAAATTTTCACTAATATCTTCTAAATGCATTGAATGGGGTCTATTTTGAGCTAAATAGCTGGTAAAATTCATTTGCTGATTTAAAATTAAAAAGTCTTGCCTTAGGGTCCTTTTGCAGTCAAATATCCTAAGCTAAAAAACAAACTGGGTGTCATTTCATGCCTTAAAGGATGATGTGATTATTTGTTGTTATTGTAATTACCCATTACAAAAAATTTTAAGGGAGAGGAAATGGATATTCGTAAAGTAAAAAAATTGATGGAGCTTCTAGAGCAGTCTGGTATGTCAGAAATTGAAATAAAAGAAGGTGAGGAATCTGTAAAAATTTCAAGATATGGCAATACCCCATTACAACCTCAATCATTTATTCAACAGCCACTGCCAACGTCTCAAGCCAATGCTGCTCCCCCTTCCTCAACTACTGAAGCTTTATCACTCAATATTAATTCTATAACTTCACCGATGGTAGGCACTTATTATTCAGCTCCATCACCTACTGCCAAGCCCTTTGTTTCAATTGGTCAACAGGTTAAAGAGGGTGATACTATAGGAATTATTGAGGCTATGAAAATAATGAACCAAATTGAAGCAGATCAATCAGGAGTTGTTGTTAATATCCTTGTTAAGGATGGAGATGCCGTTGAATTTGGACAACCTCTTATTGTAATAGAATGAGTTCAATTAAAAAAGTCTTAATTGCCAATCGTGGTGAGATTGCATTGCGTATTTTAAGGGCATGCAAAGAGCTTGAAATTCAAACTGTTGCTGTATATTCAACAGCTGATAAAGATTTAAAGCATGTTAGATTAGCAGATGAAGCAGTTTGTATTGGCCCTCATCCTTCTGTCAAGAGCTATCTTAACATTCCAGCAATTATTAGTGCAGCTGAACTTACTCATGCTGATGCTATTCACCCAGGCTATGGATTTCTTTCTGAAAATGCTGATTTTGCTCAGCAGGTGGAAGAAAGTGGTTTTATTTTTATTGGACCTCGGCCTGAGAATATTAGAGTTATGGGTGATAAAGTTGCGGCAATTGAAGCAATGCAAAGCTCAGGTGTTCCATGTGTTCCAGGCTCGGATGGAGCTCTTGATAAAAACACCAAGAGAAGTGTCAAGATTGCCAAGGAAATTGGATTTCCTATAATAATAAAAGCCTCAGGTGGAGGGGGTGGTCGTGGTATGAGAATTGTTGAGTCTGAAGATGAATTGGAAGGCTCTATTGAATTAACAAAAACAGAGGCTCTAAGTTTTTTTGGAAATGAAGAGGTCTACATGGAAAAATTTCTTACTACACCAAGACATGTAGAGGTGCAGGTTCTAGCAGACCAACATGGCAATGCTATTCATCTTGGTGAAAGAGACTGCTCAATGCAACGACGTCATCAAAAAGTTGTTGAGGAAGCACCAGCCCCAGGAATTAGCATGAAATTAAGAAATCAGATTGGGACAATTTGTTCTGATGCATGTAAAAAAATTAACTATCGTGGTGCTGGAACTTTTGAATTTCTTTTTGATAAAAATAAGTTTTATTTTATTGAAATGAATACCAGAGTTCAGGTTGAACACCCTGTAACAGAAATGATTACTGGAGTTGATATTGTCCGTGAGCAAATTCTTATAGCAGGAGGCGAAAAATTATCGCTCACCCAAGAGCAAGTTGAGATTAAAGGCCATGCAATTGAATGTAGAATTAATGCAGAAGACCCAGAAACCTTTATGCCTTCTCCGGGAAAAATTACTCAGTATCATGCAGCTGGTGGACTAGGCGTTAGGATAGATTCACATGTTTATAACGGTTATAATGTTCCGCCTCACTATGACTCGATGATTGGAAAAGTGATTACTTTTGGTGAAAATAGAGCTAATACAATTATTAAAATGCAAAATGCTCTTGATGAAATGGTTATTGATGGAATTAAAACAAACATTCCACTTCAAAGAAAAATTATGAATGACAAAACATTTAAAAAAGGTGGAATGAACATCCACTATCTTGAAAAGATGCTTGGAGAAGATGAATCATGAATATTAAAGTTGGGATTATTGGTGGCTCAGGATATACAGGCATCGAACTTCTGCGCATCCTTCATCTTCATAAAAGTGCCAAAGTTGCTGTAATTACTTCAAGGGCACTTGAAGGCAAAAAAGTTTCAGAAATTTTTCCAAGTATGTCAGGAATATCAGATTTAGAATACTCATTGCCAGATGATAAAGCCCTTTATGAATGTAATATAATTTTCTTTGCAACACCTCATGGGGTTGCAATGAATAGCGCCAACTCATTTATCAATAAAGGCATTAAGGTTGTTGATTTAGGTGCTGATTTTAGAATTAATGATGCAGATCTATGGTCTGAGTGGTACAACATGGAGCATACTCAAAGCTCTCTTTTAAAAGAGGCCGTCTATGGTCAACCTGAAATTAGAAGAAATTTAATCAAGGAGGCTCGACTTATTGCAAATCCTGGTTGTTACCCTACTGCAGTTCTTCTTGCACTAAAGCCACTTCTTGAGAATAATTTAATTGATCCATCAAACATTATAGCTGACTGTAAATCTGGAGCCAGTGGAGCTGGTCGTATCGCAAATCAAAAAATGCTTCTTAGCGAAGCCTCTGAAAATTTTAGGGCTTATGGAGTTAGTGGGCATCGTCATTTTCCTGAGATTAAACAAGAACTTGAACTTATTGCGAAAGGTCCTATTGGACTTACATTTGTCCCTCATCTCATTCCAATGATCCGGGGCATTGAGGCTACAATTTATGTCGACTTACTTGATTCGAATGTTGATATTCAATCTTATTTCGAAAATGCCTACAAAAATGAAGAATTTGTTAAAATATTACCAAAAGGTGCTTATCCTGAAACACGCTCTGTTAAGTCCTCGAATTATTGCCAAATTTCAATCGAGTATATTGAACACAGCAATAAACTCGTAATTATGTCTGTAATTGATAACTTAGTGAAAGGAGCTGCTGGTCAAGCAATACAGAACATGAATCTTATGTTTGGCCTTAATGAGCAGGAAGGCCTAAAACAAGTTGGCTTACTGCCTTAAATGTTATTTATAAAAATAGGAATTAACGAGAAATGTCTACACTAGCTGTCGAAATTCAAGATGAAGCCGATATAGTCTTTAGTGATAATGCTGCAACGAGAGTTGCACAGCTCATCAAAGAGGAGAAAAATCCTGCTTTAAGGTTACGTGTATATATTACGGGCGGTGGCTGCTCTGGATTTTCATATGGCTTTACTTTTGATGAAAACCTCAAAGAGGGTGATAGTGGTGTCAATAAGCAGGGTGTAGAGCTTGTAATTGATCCAATGAGCTATCAATATCTTATGGGTTCAACTGTTGACTACCTAGAAGACCTTCAGGGTGCTCGCTTTGTTGTAACCAATCCTAATGCTAAAACCACTTGTGGTTGTGGCTCTTCTTTTTCAATTTAATAATAATACTATGACCGAATATATCCCAGGCCTAGCTGGTGTTCCAGCCACTAAATCAGCAATCTCTTCGATTGATGGGGAAAAAGGGGTACTTGCATACAGAGGCTACTCTATTCAGGACCTTGTCAAACACTCTTCATTTGAAGAAACTGCTTTATTATTAATGAATGGTGAACTTCCTTCAACAAATGAACTTTCAGACTTTAAAAATATTTTACAAAAAAGAAACGAAGTAAAACGCAAAATACGTCATTTACTTTGGTCACTTCCACCAACAGGGCACTCAATGGATGTGCTTCAAACTGCAATGGCTGCGATGGCGACTTTCTACCCAGATGCTGGTGCAGCAGATCCAGATTCTGCTTATACCCAAAATGCACTCATTAAGATAATTTCAAATATGAGCACATTAGTCGCAATGTGGACTCGCATCAGTAGAGGATATGATCCAATTCCACCAAGCAACAAAATGTCATATGCTGAAAATTTTATGTACATGTGTTTTGGAGAGGAATCTGACCCAGAAATTGTTCGTCTTTTGGATGCTTGTTTAATTTTACATGCGGAGCATACAATCAATGCTTCCACGTTTTCAACTATGGTAACAGCGTCTACGCTTGCCAATCCTTTTTCTTCAATTGCCTCTGGAGTTGGAACTCTTGCTGGACCTTTGCATGGCAATGCAAATGAAAATGTACTCCTAATGCTTGATGAAATTGGTTCTGCAAAAAATGCCCGTGGTTGGATTGAAAACAGGCTCAAGAATAAACAAGTTATTTGGGGAATGGGTCATCGAGAATATAAAACCAAAGATCCTAGAGCTACAATTCTTGAGAAAATGATTAAAACTTATATTAAGAAGAATGGCCTCAGCTTATCTAACCGCTTCGAAACAGCGCTTGAAGTTGAAAAAATTTGTGATGAGTTATTATCACAAAAAGGAGTCTACCCTAATGTCGATTTTTATTCCGGCATCTTATATTCAGAGATATTTAACTTTACCAAAGAACACTTTACTCCTATCTTTGCCATGGCTCGTTCAGCTGGATGGGTTGCTCATTGGCATGAGCAGGTTAGCCATAATAGAATCTTTAGACCAACACAGATATATACTGGTGCTGACTTTAGAGACTACCCCTCAAGTTAGTAATGGCTAAGACTACTCACTTTGGCTATAGAGAAGTCGATGTTGAAAAAAAACAAGGCCTTGTCAGAGAGGTATTTGACTCAGTAGCTGGAAAATATGATCTTATGAATGACGTTATGTCATTAGGAACACATCGCTTATGGAAGAATTACACAATAGCAAGTAGTAATGTCACTAAAGGTGATCATGTACTTGATATTGCAGGTGGTACTGGAGATCTAGCGATAAAGTTTCGAAAGAAAGTTGGGGCCTCAGGTAAGGTCATATTGTCTGATATTAATAACTCAATGCTAGATGAGGGCAGAAGAAATCTTATAAATCATGGCATCATTGATGTCGAATTTGTTCAAGCAAATGCTGAGATGCTTCCATTTGAAGATAATACCTTTGATTGCGTAAGTATTGCTTTTGGCTTGAGGAATGTGACTAATAAAGATATAGCCCTTCAACAGATGTATCGCATTTTAAAAAAAGGTGGGACATTGCTAGTTTTAGAATTTTCTAAAGTTGAGAATGAAATGCTTGAAAAAATATATGATCTTTATTCATTTAATTTAATACCTAAGTTTGGTGAATTTTTTGCAAATGATGAAGATAGTTATCAATATCTTGCAGAATCCATACGTAAGCACCCAGACCAGGAAACTCTTAAAGCAATGGTGCTTGATGCTGGATTTGGCTTTTGTGAATATCACAATCTAACTGGTGGTATTGTTGCACTTCATAAAGCAATCAAGACCTAAAAATGTTTCAGCTTGCTATAGAAAAAGCGCTAAATCATATGATTAATACCAATAGTATTAATACTGATCGAATGAATAACAAGCTTATTGGGATTAGGGTTAATGATATTGACTTGAAATTATTTTTTATGTTTTCAAATTCTCGAGTTTTTGTAATTGAGAATAATGGACAAGAACCTGTAGATGTTGATATTTCACTTAACAAAACAGCTTTTTTATCTTTATTTAAAGGTGTTTCCTTTGAAGAACTGATTGAAACTGATGAGATTGAAATTAATGGAAGCATTAAAACAGCTCAACAATTAGCTGATTTAATGGCCCTTTCTTCCATCGATATGGAGGAGCTTATTTCTCAATATACGGGTGATATTATTGCTCACCAGTTAGGCAAGACTCTCCGAGCTATTAAAGAAAAGTCAGTAGAGGGCAATTTGGATATTATTGAAAGCTTTAAGAATGAATTGACCACTCTTTTAGTGGCGCCTGGTAAATCAAGTATTTTTAAAAAGAGGCCTTTTAAATGAGAAATTTTTTTCAATTCCTTCGCATCCTGAGGACTCTTATAAAATATCGCCTAGATTATCTTATCTTATCAAGCTCGCTCTTAAAAAGCTTCAAGCCCTTGGTATATCTTACGCCATGGCATTATTTTCCAAGTAAAAAACTTTCGCGTGGTGAAAGAATTCGATTGGCACTTGAAGAGCTAGGCCCTGTCTTTATAAAATTTGGTCAAACTTTATCTACGAGACGGGATCTTCTTCCAGATGACATTGGTGATGAACTAGCAAAACTTCAAGATACTTGTCCACCATTCTCTGAGAAAGAGTCTAAATCAATTATCGAAAAAAACCTAGGCTCCAGTGTTGGTGAACTATTTAAATCTTTTGATGATAAGCCACTTGCTTCAGCATCAATTGCCCAAGTCCATACTGCCACAACACACAACAATGAAGAAATAATTATTAAGGTTGTTAGGCCAGGCATTGAGAAACTCATCAAGCGTGATGTAGGTTTACTGTATGCATTTGCTAGTTTGGCAGAAAGCCATCCAATAGGCAAAAGACTTAGACCAAAAGAAGTAATTGAAGAATTTGAAGGGATTATTTATAACGAGCTCAACATGATGATTGAAGCAGCTAACGCTTCACTTCTTGGCAAAAACTTTAGCGACTCTGACCTTCTGTATGTCCCAAAAGTTCATTGGGAGTTTTGTCGTTCCAATATATTAGTTACTGAACGCATTTATGGAACTCCAGTAAATAACATTGAGGCCCTTATAGAGAATAAGACAGATCTTAAAGTTCTTGCTGAAAATGGAGTTATTATTTTCTTCACCCAAGTCTTCGATCATAATTTTTTCCATGCAGATATGCATCCAGGAAATATTTTTGTTGGAAAAAATGATCAATATACTGGTGTTGACTTTGGAATTATGGGGACATTGAGTGAAGAGGATCAATATTTTCTTGCTCAAAACTTTTTAGCATTTTTTAACCAAGACTACAAAAGAGTAGCCCAAGTTCATCTTGAGTCAGGATGGATACCTGAAGGCACAAATGTTCTTGAGTTTGAGAATGCCATTAGAAGCGTTTGTGAGCCAATATTTCAAAAGCCACTAAATGAAATTTCTTTTGCGCAAGTTCTTTTAAGTCTTGCGAAGGAGGCAAGACGCTTTGATATGACAATACAACCTCAGTTGCTTCTTCTGTATAAAACATTATTTAATATTGAAGGGCTAGGGAGAACTTTGTATCCAAATCTAGATTTATGGGCAACTGCAAAACCATATCTTGAGAAACTTACTAAAGATAAATATAGCATAAAGGGCTCTTTAAAAAAAATCTCAGATAAGCTTCCTGAACTTGTTTCCGAGTTGCCAGAGTTGCCAATGCTTGTTATTAACGCCTTAAAACAAATTGAAAGTGGGGCTCATAAACAAGAAAATTCAAAAAAACAGACAGAAGCAATTATTTCTCAGCTCCAATCAAATTTGTCAAAACAAAGATCGGCAATATTCGCAGCATCTCTAGTCATACTTGCAGGAATTTTAGCAACTCAGTCAATGTGGCTCTTTGCAGGGGTTAGCTCAGGCTTAAGTTTTCTTATATGGCTGAGGTCACGCTAAAAAGGAAGCCTTACAAAAAGAGGAAATATCGGGTAAAATCATCCTCCAGCTTGTCTGGTCGCAAGACGAGTTGTATTTGTTACATCGCTTAATGTGGTGTTTTTTTATTTATTGGAGATCTCAAAATGAGTATAACTGTAAACGCTATTTTGCGTGAAGATCAGGGGAAAGGTGCGAGCCGCCGCCTGAGAAAAAAAGAAATGGTACCAAGCATTATCTATGGTGGGAAAAAAGAGCCGATAATGATTTCACTTAACATTCATGAAATTACGCATCTTCTAGAAGATGAACATACTTTCACCTCTGTTTTAGACTTAATGGTTGACAAACTTGAAGAGTCAGTAGTATTAAAAGACGTTCAACGTCATCCTGCTAAAAATACTATTAATCACGTAGACTTTTTACGTGTTGATGCCAAACAAGCTCTTGTAACTAATACTCCATTACACTTTGTGGGTATGGAAGAAAATGAAGCTTTAAGGCTTGGTAATATGCTAAATCAATTTGTTGTTTCTGTTGAAATATCATGCCTACCAAAAGACCTACCAAATGGAATTAATGTTGATGTAACTAATCTTGCTCTAGGTGAACACATCTCTTTAACTAACCTCATCATGCCAGAAGGCGTTATTATGACTGCACTTCAACATGATGATATTGAAGCTCATGACCAAACTATATGCTCTGTTTCTGAGCCTAAGGTTATAGAAGAAGAGGAAGAAATTATAGATACAGATGAATCAGAGGCAGAGGGTGGTGAAGACCAATCTGAAGACTCAGGTGATTCAAAAGATGGTGACGCAGAAGAGGAATAAAATGTTACTATTCTTATTGACTCAATAAGTATAAAAACGAAGCGTTGTAATGATTAAATTAATTGTTGGACTGGGTAACCCAGGAAAGGATTATCAAACACATCGTCACAACGCTGGCTTCTGGTTCGTTGACTCATTAGCAACCAAATTTGATGTTCAATTTACTGCTAAATCAAAATTTCTAGGTGAGTCCAGTTCAATTACTCTAGGGAATAAATTAACTCACCTTTTGAAGCCAAAGACCTTCATGAATAACTCAGGTGGATCAATTAAAAGCCTCGCAAACTATTACAATATAAAATCTGATGAAATTTTGGTTGCACATGATGAGCTTGATCTTCCTATTGGAACCGTTAAATTAAAAATGAGTGGCGGTCATGGTGGACATAATGGACTAAGAGATACAATTAAGGCACTTGATACTAATAATTTTTATCGCCTAAGAATTGGAATTGGCCATCCAGGCACTAAAGATGATGTTGTTGACTTTGTATTGAGTTCTCCAGGCATTTCGGAATTGAAGCATATTGAAAGCAGTATGAATAATGCAATTGAAGTCGTTGATTCACTTGCTAATGGTGATTTTGAAGATGCTATGCTTCGTCTTCATACCGAATAATGAGGAGCCTTAATGGGATTTAAATGTGGTATTGTTGGGCTTCCTAACGTAGGAAAGTCAACACTTTTTAATGCGCTCACAAAAGCTGGAATAGATTCAGAAAACTATCCTTTTTGTACAATTGAGCCTAATATTGGAATTGTCCCAGTGAATGATTCTCGACTTCAAAGCCTTGCAAATATAGTATCCCCTGAGAAAATATTGCCAACTACAATGGAGTTTGTCGATATTGCTGGCTTAGTTGAAGGAGCCTCTAAAGGAGAGGGGCTTGGAAATCAGTTTCTTTCAAATATTCGCGAAACAGATGCAATTCTCCACGTAGTTAGATGCTTTGAAGATGAAGATATTATTCATGTATCAGGCAAGGTTAATCCTCTTGATGATGTAGATACAATAAATACAGAACTTGCTTTAGCAGATCTTTTAAGTGCTGAGAAGTCTTATCAAAAGGCTATTAAAAACTCTAAGGCTGGACAAAAAGAAGGCTTGCCATTAAAAAATTTACTTGAAAAAATTCTTCCAAAGCTTGAAGAAGGCATTGCAATTAGATCAGTAGAATTTAATCCTGATGAACACAAACTAATAAAGAGCTTACAACTACTCACCTCAAAACCTGTTCTTTATGTTGCAAATGTTAGCGACTCCGGCTTTGTCAATAATCCTCATTTAGAAGAGCTAAAGGACTATGCAAAAAATCAAAATAGTGAAGTTGTGGCAGTATGTGCTGATATTGAGGCAGAAATAGCAGAACTAGATGATGATGATAAACAAGGCTTTTTAGATGAAATGGGACAGAAAGAATCTGGGCTTGATCGCCTAATTAAAGCGGGTTATGGATTACTTGGCCTTCAAACATATTTTACTGCTGGTGTAAAAGAAGTTAGGGCTTGGACAATTAATGTTGGAGATTCTGCACCAGTTGCTGCAGGTAAAATTCATGGTGACTTTGAAAAAGGCTTTATAAGAGCTGAAACTATTTCATACAAAGACTTTATAGATTATAAGGGTGAAAAAGGATCAAAAGATGCTGGAAAATTACGCTCCGAAGGAAAAGAATATATTGTGCAAGACGGCGATGTAGTTCATTTTTTATTTAATGTATAACGACTAGATTTAAAATGAAAAATACAAAATTACTAATGATTTTAGATGGCTGGGGTTACTCTCCATCTTCTGAAAATAATGCAATTGCAATGGCTCATACTCCCAACTGGGATTATTTTATTAGTGAATATCCTAACACTCTTTTAGGAACATCTGGCCCAAGTGTTGGACTCCCAGAAGGTCAAATGGGTAACTCAGAAGTGGGGCATTTAACAATTGGGTCTGGCAGAATTATTGAACAAGACTTTACTAGAGTTGAAAAGGATATCAAAAGTAGAGAATTTTATAAAAATAGCACACTCTGTAATGCGCTTGATAAAGCCAATAAAAATTTTAAAGCTGTTCATATACTTGGGCTTTTATCGGATGGTGGAGTCCACTCTCATCAGGATCATATTCATGCAGTATTAGCCTTAGCAAAACAAAAAGAGTGTAAGGAGGTTTATGTTCATGTTTTTACTGATGGGCGCGATACTCCTCCAAATAGTGCCATAGAATTTATTGAGCTTTTAGAATCAAAAATTAATACGCTCCAAACTGGCAGAATTGTATCTATAGTAGGTAGATTCTATGCAATGGATAGAGACAATCGATGGGACAGGGTGGCTAAAGCATACAAATTAATTGCCTCTGGAAAAGGAGATAGAAAGGCAGTTTCAGCAAAAAATGCAATTCAAATGGCTTATGCGGAAGGTGAAACTGATGAGTTTATAGCCCCAACAACAATAGGTGATCACATATCTGTTAAAGAGGGTGATACTATAATTTTTATGAACTATCGAGCCGATAGAACTAGAGAGCTAACACAAGCCCTGGCCTTACCAAAATTTAAAGGCTTTGAGAGAGACTCTTTTAAATCTAGCAATTTTATTTGTCTTACTGAATACAACAAAGACTTTAGCCTAGAAAGTGCCTATCCTCCTGTTAAAGTTAAGAATACTCTGGGCTTCTATCTTTCCAGCCTTGGCTTTAAACAATTAAGAATTGCTGAAACAGAAAAGTATGCACATGTGACCTTCTTTTTTAATGGTGGTGAAGAAGAAAAACTTCCTGGAGAAGAAAGGAAATTAATCAAATCTCCTAATGTTAAAACTTATGATCTAAAGCCTGAAATGAGTGCTTTTGAATTAACTGAAAATTTAGTTGCCGAATTAAAACTAGAAAAACATGAGCTCATCGTCTGTAATTTTGCAAACACCGATATGGTTGGCCATTCAGGGAATCTCAGCGCAGCTATTAAAGCTGTTGAAGCAGTTGATAAGTGTCTAGGTGAAATCTATCAAACTGCCAAAAAAAGTGGTGTTGAAATTCTTATAACTGCTGATCATGGCAATGTAGAGCAAATGATAAACCCTGAGACACACAATCACCATACTGCTCATACTACCAATCCAGTTCCATTCATTTATATTGGAAATAAGAATGTCTCGCTTCAAGAGCCACATCTTGGTACACTTGCAGACATAGCGCCTACAATCTTGGCAATTATGAAGATTGAACAGCCTAAAGAAATGACAGGCCAAAGCCTTATTAAAGAGTAAAACGGAGATCACTATGAAGCAACAAAATTTTATTGCGCCCTCTATACTTTCTGCAAACTTTGCAAAACTAGGTGAAGAGGTAGACGCTGTTCTTGCTGCTGGTGCTGATATTGTTCATTTTGATGTAATGGATAATCACTATGTCCCCAACCTAACAATAGGCCCTCTAGTTTGTGATGCCCTCAGAAGTCATGGGGTAACAGCACCAATTGATGTTCACTTAATGGTTAAACCTGTAGATAGGATCATTCCAGATTTTGCGAAGGCAGGTGCATCATATATTACCTTTCATCCTGAAGCCTCTGAACACATTGACAGAACCATTGGACTCATAAAAGACAATGGCTGTAAGGTAGGATTAGTTTTTAACCCCGCAACTTCATTACATTATCTTGATCATGTTATTAATCAGCTTGACATGGTTTTATTGATGTCAGTGAATCCTGGATTTGGTGGCCAATCTTTTATTCCTGCCTCACTTCAAAAGCTTAGCGAAGTTAGAAAGATGATTGATGATAGAGGCCTCCATACTAGACTGGAGATTGATGGAGGTGTTAAAATCAATAATATACAAGAAATTTCTGCTGCTGGTGCAGATACCTTTGTTGCCGGATCAGCAATCTTTAATACCGAAAATTACAAATCAACGATTGATGAAATGCGAGCTGAATTAGCGTTTGCAAAATAACTCTTAATACTAAATTTTAAGACTACTCTTCTAGCAATTATGAGAAAATATTCTCTTTGATTTAATCTGAGGGTTTATGGGCAAGTCGTCTTTCTTTGGTCCTGAAACAATATCATTGCATACTGGCTATGAGCCAGATCCAGCGTTTGGAAGTCGTGCAGTTCCTGTTTACCAAACAACCTCGTATGTTTTTGAAACAGTCGATGAGGCTGCTGCTCTTTTTAATATTGAAAAAGGTGGCCATATATATAGTCGTATGACGAATCCAACTGTAGCCGTTTTAGAACAACGAATTGCTGCACTTGAAGGTGGTGTTGGAGCAATATGTACAGCTTCAGGGATGAGTGCAATATTTGTAACGCTTATGACTCTTTGCTCTGCTGGTGATCACATTGTAAGTGCTTCACAGATATATGGATCAACTGCTACTCTCTTAAAACATACACTTAAAAGATTTAATATTGACTGTACTTTTATATCTATAAATGATGAAAAAGCACTGAAAGATGCAATTCAAGAAAATACAAAACTTGTCTTTTGTGAGTCAATTGGAAATCCAGGCTTAGAGGTATCAGACCTTCCTAAGATTTCTAAAATAGCCCATAAAAATAATTTACCGCTTGTAATTGATGCTACTTTTGCAACTCCAGCTCTTTGTAAACCCATAGATCATGGCGTTGACATTGTAATCCACTCTGCAACAAAATGGATTGGAGGACATGGTGTTGCTGTTGGAGGAGTAATTGTTGATGGTGGAACTTTTGACTGGGGATCAAGCAACAAACACCCTACTCTGACAACGCCATATGAGCCTTTTCACGGAATAAACTTCTGGGAGGAGTTTGGTCCTTCCGCACTATCTATGAAAATTAGAGCAGAATCTATGAGAGATTTTGGTCCTGCTATGAGCCCACATAGTGCATTTTTACTTCTTCAAGGCATTGAAACCCTTGCTTTGCGTATGAATCAACATGTAAAAAATGCTATTAAGCTCTCTAAGTGGCTTTTAGAGCAGTCACCTGTAATGTGGGTAAATCATCCAGATCTGCCAGAAAATCCAACTTATGAAATTGCCAAAAAACTTTTTCCAAATGGTGCTGGTTCAATGTTGTGCTTTGGAGTTAAAGGAGGCAGAGAAGGTGGTGCGGCATTTATTAATGGAGTTAAATTGTCGTCTAATTTAGCAAATGTTGGTGACGCTAGAACACTAGTTCTTCATCCAGCCACAACCACTCACTCGCGCCTTGACGATGAAGCTATGAAGGCTTCTGGTACAAGCCCAGACTTAATTCGTGTGTCAGTGGGAATTGAATCTATTGAAGATATCATTAATGACTTTAAGGCTGGTCTTAAAGCAGTAGACAAGGCTATTTCATAATGAATATTGTTGTAGATGGAAGCAACGCCTTTGTAGCGACTGGTGGCTGTGCCTTTGATCCAAAAAAACCAACAGTAGTATTTATTCATGGAAGTGGTCTGGATCATAGATCATGGGCTCTCCAGTCAAGATGGTTTGCATTTCATGGGTTCTCGGTATTTGCACCTGACCTTCCAGGTCATAGTCTTTCAGAGGGTGAACCAATCAAATCTATTGAAGGCATGGGAAAGTGGATTGTAAAAGCATTAAAAGTATCAGGCTGTGAATCTATTCATCTTGTGGGACATTCACAAGGGTTTCTAGTTGCTCTAGAAGCGGCTAGCGTATTAGGGGATAAATTAAAAACGTTAACTGCAGTTGCAAGTGCATCCTCTATACCTGTAAATGAAGCTTTGGTTGAAGCAGCAAAAAAAACACCTCTTGATGCAGCTGATATGCTACTCAAATGGGGATTTGGAAGTAAGTCACACGCAGGAGTCAGTGCCATTCCAGGGATGCAACCTATTGGAATTGGTCGACAAATTATGTCTAAAAATCCATTAGCTGAAGACCTTATTGCCTGTACTAAATATGAAAATGGAATAAATTGTGCGAAAAATGTAAATATTCCTTCCCATGTTATCCTTGCAACTGAAGACAAAAATACGCCCTATCGATTTGGACTAGAATTAGCAGACTTATTAAAAGCTGAAACCTCTACTATTTCTAATGCAGGACATATGCTGCCGATAGAGGCTCCAAAGAATACTCTCGATGCAATTAAATCATTTATCTTAAAAAAATCAGAATGAAAAATCAAATAAAAAAAGTTGGCGTTATTGGCGCCGGCACAATGGGGGCTGGAATTGCAGGCCAAGTTGCTAACGCAGGAATTGAGGTTTGGCTTTTAGATCTTCCCAGTGATGGTGAAAATGTAAACATGCTTTCACAAAGAGGACTAGAAAGACTTAAAGACCCAGATATGCCTGGACTCATGAGCAAACATGCTGAACAACTTATTAAATTGGGAAATACTAGAGATCATTTTGATCAATTAAAAGATTGTGACTGGATTGCTGAGGCCGTTGTAGAAAGACTGGATGTTAAACAGGCGCTTTACAAGCAACTCAATGATAACTGTAAAGAGTCAACGATCATTACGTCTAACACCTCAACAATTCCAATAAGCCTATTGACAAAAGGAATGCCACTAAGCTTTTGTGAGCGCTTTGCAATTACTCACTTCTTCAATCCTGTTCGCTTTATGAGGCTCTTAGAGCTAGTTCGAGGAGAGCAAACAAGGAAAGATGTTATGGAGACACTTGATACATTTTGTGAAACAATGCTTGGAAAAGGGGTTGTCTCTTGCTCTGACACTCCTGGATTTCTTGCAAATAGAGTTGGTGTTTTTGCAATCCAGTGCGCTCTTCACAAAGCATTTGAATACAAACTTTCGCCAACAGAAGCTGACGCTTTTTTTGGAAGGCCACTTGGCCTTCCTAAAACTGGAGTCTTTGGTCTTTATGATTTAATTGGTATCGACCTCATGGCTGATGTTGCTAAAAGTCTTGAAAATATCCTTCCACAGAACGACCCTTTTCATCGATATTCATCGCCAATTGCATTTGTGTCTGCAATGATTGCTAATGGTCAAACTGGAAATAAAAATGATCAGGGTTTTTATAAGCAAGTTGGTGATGATAAGAAAGTAATTGATCTTTCTAGCGGTGACTATATTAACCATGAGCGGTTAAAAATGCCCCTACTTGATAAGGCAGAAAAGCTCGGAGTAACTGCAATTATTAACGATAAAAGTAGTTATGGTCTCTATATTTGGGATGTACTCTCTGAAACTCTTTGTTATGCTGCCTCTCTAGTTCCAGAGGTCACAGAAGATCTTACCCAAATTGATGATGCAATGAAGCTTGGCTATAATTGGATTAAAGGTCCGTTTGAGCTAATTGATGAAATAGGCATTGAATACTTTATCAACAGACTTCAAAGTAGTGGAAAAGAGGTTCCAGAATTCCTTTTGAATAGCGCTAGTAAAAAATTTTATAGCAGCCCAAACTCAATACTCAGTGCCCTTTCGCCTTCTGGGCGTTTGAATCCAATTCAAAGATCTAAAGGTGTTCTAAGATTTTCTGAGGCAAGGCAAACCTTAAAGCCTGTTAACTCTAATGAGTCTGGTAGTTGGTTTGAGTATGAAGGTGCGGCAATTGTTGAGTTTCATTCAAAGGCTAACGCACTTGATAGTGAAAGCTTAGATATGATTTCTGATGCCATTATTGAGTCTGAAAAGAAAGGGCTTAGGGGTGTAATAATTCATAATGACTTCCAGCATTTTTCGTGTGGAGTCAGTCTATGGAGTGTCAGAAACTGCTTTGAAAAAAATGACTTTGATGGTCTTGATGCCTTTCTAACTTACTTTCAAAACACTATGCTGCAAATGAGAAACTCAAAGCTTCCAGTTATTGCAGCGCCTGTTGGTATGTCTATTGGTGGAGGATTTGAGGTTGTTCTGCATGCAGACCATGTAGTCAGTCACGCAAACTCAGTCATGGGACTGGTCGAATCTTTTGTAGGTGTTGTGCCTGCTGGAGGAGGATGCAAAGAGACGCTATATCGCTGGACAGAAAAACTAGAAGATTCTAAAAAGGGTGCTTGGAAATCTTTTATGAATATTGGTCTAGGAAGAAAAGCCAACTCACCACAAGAGGCTGATAGCTTATCAATGCGAAGATCAGGTGATGTTTTTCATATGAACCGTGATAGGATATTGAATATTGCTCTTTCATCAATTGATAGCACTAAAAAAGCTACCAAAAGAGAGCCGCTTACTCTATCTGGAAATGAGCAATTTCAAGAGATGCTTGAATGGCTTGAAGTAAACCACAAAAAGGGCATGCTTACTCCTCACGACGTTACCGTTGGAACTGAAATTGGAAGGATTATGTCGGGTGGTGAGTGTAAAGCTGGAACTATTTTTTCTGAACAAAGAATCCTAGATGCTGAGCGTTCCTCCTTTATTACTCTTGCTCAAACTCAAGAAACTCAAGCAAGAATTGTTTCCATGCTAGATAATGGCATTACTCTTAGAAATTAACAGTCAAGACTATGAATAAAAATCCTGCTAATTTTGTTCCACTAAGCCCCATTTCTTTCTTACATAGAACAGCAGACATTTATGCAGACTATCCATCGGTTGTTTATGAGGACAGATCATACACCTGGAGTGAGTCAAGAGAAAGGTGTGTGCGTATTGCATCAAGCCTAAAAGATTATGGCATAAAAACAGGTGATACTGTCTCAGTACTTGCATTTAATACTCCAGAAATGTTTGAGTCGCATTTTTCAATTCCAATGGCTGGAGCAATTTTAAATACTATAAATATTAGACTTGATGCTGCAACAATTGCATATATTTTTGACGACAGCAATGCAAAGATGCTCTTTGTTGATAGAGAGCTTTTTAGTGTTGCATCAGAAGCACTCTCTATCGCCTCAGTTAGCCCAAAAATTGTAGTAATTAACGACTCTTTTGCTGAATCACAGCCTGATGTTTCTTCAGATATAACTGACTATGAGTCTCTTGTTATGGATGGAGACCCGCTATATGATTGGCAAATGCCAGATGATGAATGGAGCCCACTTTCATTGAGTTATACCTCTGGAACAACTGGAAAGCCTAAAGGTGTTGTCTATCATCATAGAGGATCCTACCTAATGAGCATGGGTACCGTAATTGGATGGAACCTTCCAAACCATCCTGTTTATTTATACTCTGTTCCATTGTTTCACTGCAATGGCTGGGGTCATGCCTGGACAATGGCAGCGCTCGCTGGAACTATTATTTGCCTTAGGTCATTTGCCCCTGAAAAAGTTTTTAGTCTCCTTGACCAGCACAATGTAACTCATTTTGGAGGGGCTCCTATAATGCTAAACATGCTTGCTAATGCCCCTAAAGAAATACAAAAATCTTTTACAAGAGAAGTTAAGGTTATGACTGCTGGAGCACCGCCCCCAGCCAAAGTTCTAGAAGGTATGATGTCGCTTGGATTCAATGTTATGCATGTATATGGTCTGACTGAAACCTATGGGCATATTCTTCAAGCAGCGCCTCAGGCCTCTTGGCTTAACAAGAACCCAGCTGAACTTGCCAAACTTAGTTCAAGGCAAGGCGTAAGGTTCCCAATGACTGAAGATGTAAGTGTAATTGATCAGGAAACTGGACGGCATGTTCCTCATAATGGTGAGGCAATTGGTGAAATTGTTATAAGGTGTAACACCTGCATGATGGGTTATTGGAATAACCCTGAGGCAACAGAAGAAGCCTTTGCAGATGGCTGGTTTCATAGTGGCGACTTAGCTGTAATCTATGCTGATGGCTATATTCAAATCAAAGATAGGTCGAAGGATATCATCATATCAGGTGGTGAAAATATTTCATCCGTAGAAGTTGAAAATGTACTTTATCAACACTCTGCAGTTGGAGAAGCAGCAGTAGTAGCAATGCCAGATGAGACCTGGGGAGAGGTGCCATGTGCCTTTGTAGAGCTTAAGTCTAACCAACAAGCTTCTGAAAAAGAGCTTATAGAATTTTGCAAGAATAATATGGCTAAATTTAAAAGACCAAAAAAAGTAGTTTTTGGTCCACTCCCAAAAACTGCGACTGGGAAAATTCAAAAACACGAGCTTAGAGCATCGGTTAAAAACCTGGGGGAGAAATAATGTCAAACTACACAGCGCCTGTTGAGGATATGAGCTTTGTATTGAAGGAAGTTGTTGAGATTGAAAAACTTTGCAATGAGACTGGCCTTGATACTTCAACAGTTGAAATAATTGATACTGTTTTAGATGCTGCAGGAAAGCTTGCAAAAGAAGAAATAGAGCCAATCAACAAAACTGGTGATTCAGAAGGTTTAAAAATTGACAGCTCTGGTAAAGTCACAACCGCTAATGGCTTTAAAGAGGCTTACCAGCATTTTGTTGAAGGAGGTTGGGGGTCATTACAATTCTCACCTAATTATGGTGGACAGGGAGTCCCATTTGTTGTTGCTGCCAGTGTTCAAGAGATGTGGCATTCAGCAAATATGTCATGGGGTCTGTGCCCACTTCTAACTCAAGGTGCAGTTGAAGCAATAACTTTAAATGCAAATGAGGAGCTAAAACAGCGCTACCTTCCAAAGCTAATATCTGGTGAGTGGAGTGGCACGATGAATCTTACTGAGGGTGATGCAGGAACAGATGTTGGCTCACTTAAAACTCGTGCAACTCCAAAAGATGACCATTATTTAATTCGTGGCCAAAAAATTTATATCACATGGGGTGAACACGATATGGCTGATAATATCATTCATTTAGTATTAGCCCGATTGCCAGACTCTCCTGAAGGAGTTAAAGGCATCTCTTTATTTTTAGTGCCAAAGATTCTTGTCAATGATGACGGGTCTCTTGGTCAACCAAACGACTTAAAAGCACTATCTATTGAGCATAAAATTGGAATTCATGCTTGCCCTACATGTGTCATGAGCTATGGAGAAGAAGATGGTGCAATTGGATATTTAGTTGGTGAGGAAAATAGGGGCATACAGTGTATGTTCACTATGATGAATAATGCAAGGCTCACAGTTGGCCTTCAAGGAGTATCGGTTTCAGAACGAGCATATCAGCAAGCACTTAACTTCTGCAATGAAAGAGTTCAAGGCGTTGCTCCAGGATTTCAAGAACCTGGGCCAATCATTAGACACCCTGATGTGCAAAGAATGTTAGCAAATATGAAATCAATAACTGAAGCATCCAGAGCATTAGCCTATTCTGCATGTGCAGAGGTTGATTATTCTGGAAGCGCTATGCCAAAAGAATTGCTAGAAAAACATAAAAGAAAGCTTGGTATTTTAACGCCTGTTGTAAAGGGCTGGTGTACGGAAACTGCTCAAGAGGTTGCCTCTGTCAGCCTTCAGTGTCACGGTGGAATGGGCTATGTTGAAGAGACTGGAATTGCCCAGATTTTAAGGGATGCGCGCATACTCCCTATCTATGAAGGGACAAATGGGATTCAAGCAATGGATCTCATTGGAAGAAAATTAATTAGTGATGGTGGGCATGGACTCACCGAGCTAATCGCAGAGATGAAAGAGTGCTCTAATAACAAGATATTAGAAGATCTTATTTCAAGTTCTCAGATAGCTAGGTTTGACAAGTCTCTTGATGATCTTGAGACTGCAGCCTCACTAATACTTAAGAACTCAGAAGACAACAATCACTCTGGAAAAGTTGCCTTTGATACACTAATGATGCTTGGCACGATTGCAGCTGCATGGCAAATGATTAAAAGCCTAGAAAAAGCAAAAAATGCTTTTAAAAATAACTCTGTGTCTTCTGAATTTTTAGAAGAAAAGACCGAAACTGTAAAACACTTTTTAGACTTTATCTTGCCGAGATATTTGGCTAACTTCGCAACAATATGTGCTGCCTCTGAGTAGTTTTTAGCTTTTAATTCTAACCATTATTTCGTTTTTACGAAACATTGGAAGTGCCCAAGGAGAATTAAACTGAGCAACCATATAACCGCCTTTTATCTCAATCTTATTATCAGCAATAAGCTCTGAAAGTTTTTTTTGATAGCTCATGCTTCGTGACTCCGTAGCCCATCCACCAAAAGATAGGACAGCAACCTCACCAAGACTTTCTTTCTGAATTGATACTTCACTTGTGTTGGCCGCTGGAAGATCTCTCATAGAGTGCGCTTTAGGCATCACAAAAGAAATATTAAAAGTATTTAGTCCTTCAGCAGGGCAGTCAGAAATTACAGGGGCAGTCATAGCGATTTTCATTCCTTTATCATTACCACCAAAAATATAGCTTGCAACTCTTCTAAACCCAGCAGAAGTTGAGCTTTTGAAATCAGCCTGAACTTTTGTTGTGGCAATAACCATATCACTATAATGACGAACTTCAAAGCCTTCATATTTAGAGATTATTTTATATTCAGGGGTTTCAATGGCCATTTTTTATTCTGTATTTTTTTTTCCAAGCAAAGGAATCAATATTGGTGTCATGCTCTTGTACTTAAGATAGTCCTTATCCTTACCCCATTTTTTTTCAGCTTTTTCTTCTAAAAATGGTAGTCCGCTTATTTTCGTTAAAAGAAGATATACAAAAACTGGTGATACAAGCGTTATGAGCTGCCAGCCAGAAAGAAGTGGTAAAGATATAATTGCAATCCCCGTCCAAAGAACAATCTCTCCAAAATAGTTTGGATGTCGAGATATAGACCAAAGACCAATTGTTATAAACTTATCCTTATTTTCAGGAATTTCACTAAAGCTCTTTTTTTCCTCAAAAGCAAATCCTAGAACCCAGAGAGCAAAACCTGCCATAAAAAATAAATCAAGCGCCCCCTGGTGATTTAAAACAATAATGGTAACAGCGTTTACTGTTGTTAAGAAAACCCATAAAGCAGATAAAGTCCATGTCATTAAAAACTTTAACAATGACTTCTTGATCTCTCTAAACCTTTTGTCTTCTCCACTCTTAACTATTCTTTTATAGAGAAAAGTTCCAAGTCTAAGTGTCCAAATTGATACAAAAATAGCTCTTAACTATTCTTTTATAGAGAAAAGTTCCAAGTCTAAGTGTCCAAATTGATACAAAAATAGCCACAATAATTGAGCGGATAGATGCTTGCTGTCCCAAACTAAAGATCGCAAGAATCGCTGTAGCAACTATTAGAAGGGTTGCAATCATCCCTGTAAAGTCAAAATATTTTTCTGAGCTTGTTAAAAGAGAGGGAATTGCAACAACCCAATGCACAACGAAACTAACCACAGCACAAAAAAGAATTACTGGCACTCCGTAAAGAGTTGCACCCTCAACTGTTGCAGCGCTTGCAACAAAGTAGGCCGTCAAAATACAGGCAATAATGGCAATTAGATCCTTGGTATTATCTTTCATTATGGCTTCTCAAAAAGATAGTGGGAAACGCCCCACTCTGAGCCTTTATTAAAACCAAAGAGAACCTCACATGACATGAAAAAAATGCGCCACCTTTGAAACCACGTGCTTGCTTCATTTTTACCGTAAGTCTTTTCAAATAGTTTGAGCACTTCCTTTTTATTTTCATCCATTTTATTAAGCCAGGCAAGAGAGGTTTTTTCATAATGAGTGCCCTCTACCCTCCAGTCTTTTTCAATTTTCATCCGACTAGAAAAGCAAGTCAAAAGCTTATGAGAAGGCATTTGTCCTCCACTAAAAAATTCTCTGGCCATCCAGTCACCTTCACCTTTGTCTTCAAATGGATAGGCAATTTCCTTATGAGAGAAAATATGAACAAAAAGCTTTCCATCTTTTTTTAACCACTCGCTTACTCTCTTAAGAAGCTCATCATAGTTGCGCATGTGTTCAAACATTTCAATAGAAACTACTCGATCAAAGGTCTTTTCAGAGGAAAAGTCATTCATATCAGCAGTGATAACTTTAATATTTTTAATCTTAAGCTCATCACATTTTTTTTCAATAAATTGCCTCTGATCATTTGAGTTACTTACAGCAGTTATTTTGCTATTAGGATAAGTTAGTGCCATATGAAAAGTTAATGAGCCCCAACCACATCCTAGCTCCAAAACCTCTTGTCCATCAGAAAGAGCCGCCCTTTTACTAGTAAGTTTTAACATCTCAACTTCTGAGTCATCCAGTGTCGAAGTCCCCTGTGGCCAATAACCAGAACTATATTTTAGTTTTGCGCCTAAAACCAGCTCAAACAACCTTGGGGGGACCTCATAGTGTTGCTCATTTGCCTTTTCAGGAACCAGCGCAATAGGGCTTTCCATTAATATGTCTACCCATTTTTGGTGCTTTTCTTCCCTAGCTTTAAGGCTTAAGTCATTTGCATCTGTAAGTCTTTGCCCACAAAGTTTACTTATTCCAAGCCTAATAAAAAAATCAGGCAATATTCCTTTTTCAGCAAGTTTAATTAATAACTTAATCATATTTAATATGAAATCTGAATGTCTTTGGCGTCTGGCTTTGCAAAAATAAATTGAAAGTCGCCTATTAAGTTTTCCAGAAAACCTGCTTCACAATATATAAGGTAAAACTCCCAAATTCTTATAAAAGATTCTGAAAAACCAAGTTCTTTTACTTCTGGCAAAACCTTTTTAAAATCTTCTCTCCAAATCTCTAAAGTTCGCGCATAGTGTCTTGTAATATCCTCAACATCCACTAATGCTAAATCTGTTTTTGTTTTTATTGCACCTTTAATCTGAGGCATTGAAACAAGGCATGAGCCTGGGAAAATATATTTTCTAATAAAGTCTACTGAGTTTTTATAGGCATCAAAATCAGGATCGTTGTAGGTTATACCCTGCAGCGCCATAAGGCCATTTTGTTTTAATAAGGAAGAGGCCTTCTCAAAAAATCCTGGGACATATTCTGAACCTACAGCCTCAATCATCTCTATTGATATTACCTTATCAAAAGACCCTTCAAGTTCACGATAGTCCTTATTCAAAAGGGTTATTTGATTCTCTAGCCCTTCTCTCTTGATCAATTCTGCAGCATAGTTAAACTGACTATCTGAGATTGTAGTAGTTGTAACCTTACACCCATAGTTTTTAGCTGCATGTATTGCAAAGCTACCCCAGCCAGTTCCAATCTCAAGAACACTGTCCTCTTTCGAAAGCTTGAGTTTTCTGCAAAACCTATCTAGTTTTTCAACGGACGCATCTTTCATACTAGCGCCTTTATTTAAAAAAATTCCACTTGAGTATGTCATTGTTGAATCAAGCCATAGCTTATAAAAGTCATTACTTAAATCATAGTGAGCTAGGATATTATTCTTACTACCTTGCAAAGTATTTTGCCTTTGCTTATGAATTATTTTAGTTATAGGGTTGGTGAGCCGGGCAAGCCCAGACTCAAGCCCTACCATTATTTTTTTGTTCTTTATAATCACTTGAACTAGTTTAACTAAGTCGTCTGATGACCAGTAACCGGCGGTATAAGCCTCTGCAGCACCATTAATACCTCCACTTCCCAAGAAAACATAAAACTCTTGTGATAGTACGTTAACAGTAGCATGGAGTTTAGCATCTGGATCACCAAATTTATGTTCTGTAGAGCCATCAATTATAGTTAGGCCTCCAATCTTAAGCCCTTTGAGCTTTTTAAGAAGTATGTTTTTAAATATAGAAGTTGTCCAGGTGGCTCTATGGATTTTTTGAATGTCTTTAACAAGGACATCAACTGATAACTTTGGACTATTTTTTTTATTTGAACTCATAATTTATCTGGGTGTGTGAAAAACGGCGCCCTCTTAATATAAAGTATAAAGGCTTGCCAATGTATTCTATAAACTACCATCAAGGTAATAAATGGAAAACGAAGTATAGCCTTAAAAAGGCTCCTATTTGAAAAAACCTTCCTCTTTAAGTTAAGCGCGACATCAAAGACCATTTTATCTTCTTTAAAGTTTCTCATGTAGACACTCAAGTTACTTTCTGGTTGAGAAAAAGACCAATCATAGTCATGGTCCATTCCCCAGAAAGGGCTAACATGGAGTTGTTTTTTTGGTGATGCTACCAATCTTGGCTTATTATTTGTTTGATCCTGTTTTTCAATTACATATGCATATCTTTCTTTCCATGGCGTATTCGTAACTTCAGCCATGATTGCCTCAACTTTATCATCAGCCTCATTAAAGCAATAATAAAAACTTACTGGATTAAAACAATAGCCAAAATACCGCAGGTTTGTTAGAAGCCTAATTGGCCCATTAAAACTTCTACCAGTTTTCTCTAAAAGAGTTAAACGAACTGCATCTTCTAAATCAACTTGGGGGTCGCCATGATAATCACTCCTTCTAAATGAAACTATCGCAGGCTTATTTATATTCCATAGTAAAGATGGGCTCATTGTTGTGCTCAAAGATGTAATATCAATGTATGCCATAAATATTGGGTATTTAAAAAACCTAGTAAACGGCGTATGGCGTCGATGAAAAATAGTACCCCAATATAAATGATGTTTTTTTGAAAGGCTCATAGGGCTTTATTAAAAGAATTACAAACGTCTAGGGCGCTATTGACTCCATCTTCATGAAAGCCATTACCCCAATAAGCCCCACAATAAAAAGTATTATTTACCCCACTTATTTGATGTTTTTTCTTTTGCGCTTCTATTCCATCAACTGTGAAAAGAGGGTGATGGTATAAGATTCTCTTGATAATTTTTTTTGGGTCAATTTGTTCATCACCATTAAGTGTTACCAAGAAATCTATTTCTGTTTCTAGTGACTGTAAGATATTCATATTATAAGTTAGTGACACAGGTTTACTTTTGTCGGTGTTCAAAAAATTCCAACTAGACCACGTTATCTTTTTCTTTGGCAGTATTCTAGAGTCGGTATGCAATACTGCCTCATTTTTTTGATAGGGGAGCGACCCTAAAATATTAGTTTCTTCTAGGCTTGGATCTTCTAAAAGCTCAAGCGCCTGGTCACTATGTGTTGCAAAAACTACTTTATCAAAGACCTCTGCAGAGCCGTGATCTCCGTAGAAAACCTCTATGCCCTTATCACTTCGCCTTACCTTTTGAACTGGAGTTGAAAGCTTAATATTTTCTTTATAGCCCCTAACTATTTTTTCAATATAGCTTTTTGAGCCACCACTTATAACAAACCATTGGGGGCGATTAAATATTTGCAGAAGGCCATGGTTTTTAAAAAACCTAATATAAAAAGCTGCTGGCATTTCTGTTGTCATTGAGGCTGAAGTAGACCATATTGCTGCACCCATTGGGATAATATAGTTATCAATAAATTGAGAACCAAACTTGTGTTTTTTTAAGAAATCATTTATCGTAGTCGTTCTGTTTATTCCCTCTAGCTCTGAAACAGCAATACGATTAAACTTTAATATATCTTTAATCATCACATAGAATGATGGTTTTAAAAGATTAAGTCTTTGGGCGAAAAGAGAGTTTAAGGAGCCTCCAGAATATTCAAGCCCTGAAGATGGTGACTTCACACTAAAGCCCATAGATGTTTTTTGTGTTTTAACCTTTAGCTTATTAAGTAACTTAATAAAATTAGGGTAGGTTCTCTCATTGTATACAATAAATCCTGAATCTATATGCCAAGACTTGTTGTCTATTTTTATCTCATGAGTATGCGTATGTCCGCCTATATAGTCATTGGCTTCAAAAACAGTTACGTCATAATCTTTACATAAAAGATGGGCTACAGTTAGACCTGATATTCCACTTCCGATAATAGCAATTTTCATTTCTTTACAGCCAGCTTTGTGTTTGTCGCCTCCCTTTTAGGCTAGAAACATATAATAACCAACAATTACTGTTGATTTAGTTAAAAAGACATAATTATATAGGGTGTTAATCCAATGCATGTTTTTTATTCATAGGCTTTATTAAGCCCCAGATCTAGGGGCTTTTATCAAAAAATAGTCTTTGCTAAATCAAAAAAAATATGGGATAATCACCGGCTTCCAGAAATTAAGTATGGAACAGGATTTGCTGAACAACTATTCAGCAAGTAATTTAATGTATCACACGGAGCCCCAATAACAGTCAGGGTGCCCTTCATGAGGGGTTGATTGTTAGGCGACGTGGAAGTCTTAACCCAAGGAGAAGTTTTATGGCGAAAGCGTCAATGAAAAAAATGTTAGAGGCTGGTGTTCATTTTGGTCACCGTTCTCGTTTTTGGCATCCAAAAATGGAGCCATTTATCTATGGAACACGTAATGGTGTTCACATAATTAACCTAGAAAAAACCCTACCACAGATGAATGATGTGCTTAATTTTGCGAGCAAAACTGCTGCGCAAGGTGGATCAATTCTTTTTGTTGGAACAAAAAGGGCTGCTAGTAATATTATTAAAGAAGAGGCGATCCGCTGCGGTATGCCTTATGTTAATCATCGTTGGCTAGGTGGCATGATGACAAATTACAAGACCATTAAAGCGTCGATTAAACGACTTAAGGATCTTGAGTTTTTAGCTGAAGAAAACTTTTCTCAGTTTACAAAAAAAGAAGCCCTTCTGATGAGTCGTGAAATGGAAAAGCTTGAGAGAAGTCTTGGTGGTATTAAGGACTTGGGAAGTATTCCTGATGTTGTTTTTGTTGTTGATATCGGACATGAGAAAAATGCTGTTAGAGAAGCTCAAACACTTCGCTTACCAATTATTGGTGTTGTTGATTCAAATCATAACCCAGAAGGCATAGACTATGTCATAGCTGGTAATGATGATTCAATTCGGGCTATTAGCTATTATGCTCGAGAGATTGCTAATGCAGTCCTTGAAGCTAAAGCTTCAATGCCAACGCCAAAAGCTTCTGAAAAAAATGCTAAACAAGACGTGGCTGCAAAGAAGCCTGTAGCTAAAAAAACAGAGGATGTTACTTTGGTGCCTAATGAGGCTTCCAAAGCAGAGGCAGATGATGATACTAAGCAACCTTCTAGTCAAAAAGTGGGCACTGAAGCCAAAGAGCCTGTTGAGACTAAGGAGCCTGCGGCAAAGAAACCTGCGGCAAAGAAACCAGCTGCTAAAAAACCTGCTGCAACGAAGCCTGCGGCAAAGAAACCAGCTGCAAAGAAAGCTGATACTAAAAAACCTGCTGCAAAGAAGCCTGCTGCAACGAAGCCTGCGGCAAAGAAACCAGCTGCAAAGAAAGCTGATACTAAATAAACAATATAGAGCGCAATAAGAGGAGATAGATTATGGCAATTACGGCCGCTTTAGTCAAAGAATTACGAGAAAGAACTGGTGCAGGAATGATGGACTGCAAGAAGGCATTGGTAGAAACTAATGCTGATCTTGAAGCAGCCATAGATCTTATGCGAGCCTCAGGTGCTGCAAAAGCAGCCAAAAAGGCGGGACGAGTAGCTTCAGAAGGCCTTGTCAATGTTACTACTAGTGATGATAATAGGGACGCAGTTATCCTTGAAGTTAATTCTGAAACAGACTTTGTTACTAAGGGCTCTGCCTTTATCGATTTTGTTAATGAGCTCGGGGCGCTTGCGTTAAAAAATAAGCCCGCCTCTGTAGAGGAGTTTTTAACTCAAACTTTAGACTCAGGTGAAACTGTTGATCAGGCTAGAGAAGGAATAATTGCTAAGATTGGTGAAAATATATCAGTAAGAAGGGTTCAAAGTATCAACTCTGGAAAGGGTGTTTTGGGTGCTTACAAGCACGGTGATCGTATTGCGGTTCTTACCGTTTTAACTGGTTCTGATGAAGATCTGGCAAAAGACATTGCAATGCATATTGCCGCCTCTAAACCAGAATGTGTAAGTGAAGATGAGCTTTCAGCAGACCTGCTTGAGAGGGAGAAGGCTATTTTTATTGAGCAAGCAAAAGAAAGTGGAAAGCCAGATGATATTATTGAAAAAATGATTGTTGGCAGGATGAAAAAGTTTGTTAATGAAGTTACGCTTTATGGCCAGTCTTTTGTTAAAGATCCTGATATGACAGTTGGAGCTCTTGTTAAGTCTAAAAGCTCAGAGGTTGAGTCATTTGTTCGCTATGAGGTTGGTGAGGGCATAGAAAAGAAAGAGGATAACTTTGTTGAAGAGGTTATGGCTCAGGCCCAAGGAAGCTAATTACTATGCACACAACAAAAGGCACCATTGGTGCCTTTTTTTATAGCTATATAAGCCCTTAAGCGGGCATAAGTTTAATTAGGTGTTTAGAGTAGGTATGATTTGGAGCATTAAACAAATCATTGGTTGTAGCTATTTCGCAAATTGAACCTTGGCGCATTACAGCGACACGATCACACATTTGGTGAATTACTGGTAAGTCGTGGGATATAAAAAGCATTGTGAGGTTCAGCTCATCTTGGAGATCTTTTAGCAGGTTCAAAATATGCGCTTGCACCGATACATCAAGCGCAGAGGTAGGTTCATCACAAATTAGAATTTTGGGTCGAGAGGCAAGGGCTCGTGCAATTGAAATCCTCTGCCGCTGACCTCCAGAGAATTCATGAGGATACTTAATCATGGCATTTGTACCTAAGCCAACATGATCTAAAAGGTCACGTACAATTTGTTTCACTTGACGATTAGAGGTAGCTGTTTTATAGTAATGAATGGGTTCTGCAACAATGTCTTCTACTGACATCCTTGCATTCAAAGAAGAGAAAGGATCCTGAAATATCATTTGCAAGCTGCGTTGGGCAGCAACAGCCTCCATACCTTTAAAGTTGTTTGTGACGTCTTTATCAAAAAGCTTCACGGTACCTTTATCAATGTGGAGCAAACCTGCAATAAGTCTTGCAACTGTACTTTTGCCGGAACCAGACTCTCCAACAAGTCCAAATGTCTCTCCTGTCTTGATCGAAAAAGAAACATCTTTAACAGCATGAAGGTTTGAGCGATTTCTTTTAAACATAGCCTTTTTAAGAACAAATTCCTTATTAAGATCTTCAACAGAAATTGCTATTTCTGATTTTGTATCAACCAGCCTCTCTCCCAACCAATGTTCTTTAACATCAATTCGTTTTTGTGTCTTGGCGCCTCCTTCAATATAGTCAATTGATGTAAACCGGTCAACCTTAACTTTTCCACTTGGCACAGCTGCAATAAGACTTTTTGTATATTCATGGTCTGGAGAACTTAGAATTTTTTTTACATCACCAGTCTCAACGACAGATCCGTTAAACATAACTGCAACGCGGTGTGCTATATTAGAAATCACGCCAATGTCATGCGTTATGATTATTACCCCAAGCTTTCGTTTTCTGCAAATAGCCTTTATAAGATCAAGAATTTGAGCTTGAGTAGAGACATCAAGAGCAGTAGTCGGTTCATCTGCAATTATGAGATCAGGATCTCCTGCAAGTGCCAAAGCTATAACAACGCGCTGACGCATACCTCCAGAAAACTGATGTGGATAGGATTTCATTCGAGTCTCAGGCTGCTCAATGCCTACAGATTGAAGAAGTTCAATTGATTTTTCCTGCGCTTCTTTACCGAAAAGTTTTTTTGTCGTGTTGATTGTTTCTAGGAGCTGCGCACCTATTGTCATTAGAGGATTGAGGGAGGTCTGAGGGTCCTGAAAAATCATTCCAATCTTATGGCCTCGGATATTGAGCATTTCCTGATCATTTAGATTCCTGAGGTTTAGATCTTGAAATAAAATTTCACCATTTATGATTTTTCCTGGCGGTTCTATAAGATTAATAATTGCATTCCCAATGGTAGATTTGCCAGCACCACTTTCACCCACAATCCCTAAAACTTCGCCAGGATTAAGCGTAATGGATACATCACGAACAGCATAAATGGTTTCTTGGCCACTGGAAAAGCTTACATCAAGCCCATTAATCTCTAAAAGCTTGGCCCTATTAATCATTTAGAAAGCCTTGGATTTAGAAGTACCCTCAAATGATCTCCAAAGATATTAATAGCAGCTACTGTTGCCAGCAGCATAATGCCAGGAAAGAAGGTGATCCAGTATGCGCCTGATAAAATGTAATCAAAGCCATTTGCAATTAATGAGCCTAGCGAAGGCTCTGTTATAGGGACCCCGACGCCTAAGAAGCTGAGCGTCGCTTCGATTGAAATAGAGTGGGCTGTTTGCAAAGTCGCCAACACGATTAGCGGTGAGATGCTATTAGGTAAAAGATGTTTCCAGATGATGCGGAAGCTACTAAGCCCTAAGCAGTTAGCAGCCTCTATATATTCTTTGCGACGTTCAACTATCGCAGAAGCACGAACAGTGCGAGCGTAGATTGCCCACTGGACTATAGCGAGGGCAATTATAACTTTATCAATACCTTTTCCTAACAAAGCTAATAGAACAAGAGCGACTAAAATAGCTGGAAAGGACAACTGAATATCAACAATCCTCATTAAAAATGCATCTACTCGCCCACCAAAGAAAGCTGCGGTCATTCCAACTAATAGTCCAATAGTCAAGGCAATAAGTGCGCTGCACACTGCAACGGTAAGACTAGTTCGCAGACCATAGATAATAGCGCTTAAAACATCTCGCCCCGCACCATCTGTGCCAAGCCAAGCAACGGTGCCATCAAACATTGTTTCACCAGGCGCAAGCCTACCATCCATAATGCTCACAACAGCCAGATCATAGGGATTAGTTGGAGCAATGAGTGGTGCAAATATTGCGCATAACGCAATTAATAAAAGTAGAATACCTGAAACTAGAGTTGCAGGCTGTGAAAGGTTTTTGAGTATCACATTTGTAAATTTTCTGTTATTTTTTTTTATCATAGGAGTAGCCTGTATCTTTTTCATAGAACATCTCCCTGCAAACGTACCCGTGGATCAAGTGCTGCATAAATTATGTCCACAATCAGATTTAGAACTAAAAACAAAGTTACTACAAACAGTAAATAAGCAACAACGATAGGACGGTCTAGGTTTACAATAGCATCGATTACGAGTTTACCAAGGCCGGGCCATGCAAAAACTGATTCTGTCACAGTTGCAAAAGCAATAAGGGTACCAAACTCAATCGCTAAGACAGTGATTATTGGAATAAGAATATTAGGCAGAAGATGAGAGCGCACTATGCGTTGAGACGAAAGCCCTCTTGCGCGAGCGAATTTGATGAAATCAAGCGCCATAACCTCCTCTACCCCAGCCCGCGCCAAGCGGATAACTACCGAAATCTTGAAAAGTGCTAGATTAAAGGCAGGCATAATAAGATGTCGTAAACCATCAAGCGTAAATATACTACTTTCGATACCTAGAAAATTGGCAGTCTCACCTCGACCAGATACTGGTAGCCATCCTAATAAGACCGAGAAGACTATTATCATCATCAAACCGAGCCAGAAGGTTGGGATGGAAATACCTAATACCGAGCCCCCCATAATGATGCGTGCGCCCCATCCATCTGGGTTTAAGCCAGCATAAATTCCCAAAGGAAGGCCCACAATTATAGCAATAATCAGTGCGGATGTTGCAAGCTCAAGAGTTGCAGGAAAACGTTCAATTATAAGAGTCAAAGCAGGTCTTCCGAAAATAAATGAATTTCCCAAGTCTCCCGACATCGCGCCTGCAAGAAACTTCCAGTATTGGATGTGAACTGGTTGATCAAGGCCAAAGTCTTGGCGAACTCTGTCAATTTCCTCAGGTAGGCTTTCAGGGTTGACTAGCATATCAACTGGGTCGCCTATCAAATTGACCATAGAAAATACAATCAGAGACATTACAAATAGGACGACTACACTTTGCATAATACGTTTAATAGCAAAGGTTAACATTGGAAAACTCCCATTGGTTAGCCCTCAACAAATGCGCAGCGGGCCATTCTTATTTTATACAAATACTTTCGTTGGTTGGCCCGCAACAAATGCGAAGCGAGCCATCCTTATTTTATTCTTGCGATCGAATGAAGTGTAGAAAGGTACTATCTAATGCTCCAAGCTCATATGTGATTCCCTCACGTGCTGCCCAAGTGGCAATCTCATGATGTATGGGAACAAGAGCATATTCCTGCATCGCAATATCAGTTGCCGCTATGAAGGCTTTTTCTCCTTTAGCAATATCCATTGAGGACCGGCCATCTTCGATTAACTTGTCAACATCAACATTACTATACCCATTTCGGTTTCCAGGTCCATAACCACGTTCTTTCTGTTTTGTATGAATGAATATCCGCAGAGGATGTGATGGTTCACCAGAGCCATTGGCATAACCTGATACAGCAGCGGTGAACTCTGGTTTTTTATCCACTCCGCCACTTGCAAAGCGCTTGAAAAAGACAGAGGCGGGCATAGTCTCTACACTCGTATCGATACCAACACGCGATAGCATCTGCGCGATGGCTTCTAGTATGCGTGTATCGTTTGTATAGCGACCAGCTGGGCCATGAATAGTCAATTTAAAACCATCCGCATAGCCTGCTGCAGCTATTAACTCTTTTGCGCGTTCCGGATCATAGGCATCCGCTTGTAAATTATTCGAATATCCAATGTAACCTTCTGGCGAAAACTGACCTGCTGGTGAGGACAGCCCATCCATTACACGGTCTGCGATAGCCTGTCGATTTATCGCCAGTGATACCGCTTTGCGCATGTTAATATCCTGGAAAGGTGAGGTAATCGGGTTTCCATTGTTATCTGTAACAAAAGGTTTAATAGGATTATCAGTCATATGAAGCGTTAAATACAGCAGACGGTTAGAAACTGATTTAAAGACTGAAATTCCCTCCCGGCTTTCTAGGTTTGGTAGATCAGATGGCGATACTCGCTCAATAAAATCTACATCTCCTGTTATAAGCGCCGCTGTCCGAGTTGTTCCATCGCCGATAGTACGAATGATGATATTATCCCATTCCACTGCATTACCCCAATAGCTATCATTACGCTTAATCTCGAGCAAGTCTCCCGGCAGCCATTTGGTAAGAGTGAATGGTCCTGTTCCAAAAGAAGCAACGCCAGTATTGAAATCTTCGGTAGTTGCATCTACAAAAGCTGAGTCAATAATAGAAACTCGCGACATGTCATTCGGTATGAAGGGGTTAGGTTTCTCAGTCGAGATATGCAAGGTCAAGTCATCAACAACTTCAAAGCTCTTGCCTTTGATAAAGGTCGCAAAACTGGATGGGCTATTAGGCACATTTGCCGCACGTTGCATTGATGCCACAACGTCTTCAGCGCTAAATGTCGAACCATTGTGAAACTTTACACCAGCACGCAGCTTGAACTCCCAAGTATTACTGTCAATTGGCTCCCAAGATGTCGCAAGGCCAGGGATCAAATTCTGGTTAACGTCCTGTAGGACTAGAGCGTTATAGACCTGTGTGGCAAATGAGTTATTTATTGTCAGGTTCTGATAATGTGGGTCCATAGATGTAGGTTCAGCTGCAAGTGCTACTTTGAGATTTTCTGCAGAGGCGGAACTCCCCCAAAATCCAAGACTACAAGCCAAGATAGTCATAAAAATAGGCTTTAATATCGATATTTTCATAGTTTTACTCCTTATAATTTTCATAGTCTTACTCCTTTTATAGATGTTTTGATTGTTTTGTTTCTATCACCAGGCCAGACTTTCATTGCGAAATCTTTGACATGATCATTGAAGAGGTCAGGATATTCTGCGTATGAGGCGTGGCCAGTGTTGGGGAATACGTGTTGCTTAGCTTCGGGCAGAGCAGCAACAAGATCCATATGCATTTCATTTGAGATGACAGTATCTTTTTCACCTGACAAGATAAGAACTGGGACACTTACTTGCGAGCAAATATCCGCATTGTTAGTCTCTTGGCTCATTCGACCTCCATCACGGGCCCCTTCAATCCTTGAGCCCATGGCAATTTCAGCCAGAAAATGGATAACGTTATCAGATGTATCTTGAGGAGTCATGCCCTTTGCACGATTGATGCCATAGTCGATATCCACGCCCACTGAGTTCATACGTTCAATACGATGAGCGTAACGCGGAATAAGTGGATTACCTTTAGGTTGTCCAAATCCAAGATGGGTTGAAGAAAGAATTAGACCAGCAATTAAAGCATCTTGATCTGCGGCTAAGTTTAAAGCTACCACACCACCCATTGAATGGCCTACTACTACTACATCTCTGAGCTCTAGATTGTTCATCAGAGCTTTAGCTGCATTTTTATAATCTTCTATGCTGTCGCCAAAAGTATTAGATGCGCCAAAACTTGGTGCATCCCATGCAACAACACGGAAAGAAGTTGCTAGGGACTGAAACAAATAAGTCCAACTCTTGCTACTACCATTCATGCCATGCAGCAAAAATAAAGCAGGGCCAACCCCTTTTTCACGATATGCAAGTCGACCATCCTTGTATGAAAAGTACTCTAGCTCTGGCAAACTTAACATTCGAATGAGCCTCTACCAAATTGGAATTTATGAAAGATCGTCATATATATTTTTTAACTCTTATAATAAGTATTAAGAACGTTTTATACACGTTTTAATAATAAAATGTAATTATTTTTATATAATATTGAGGCTTCTTATGTCTAAATCTGAAGAAATATTCGACCACTTCTGCTCAGCGCAGGCTTCTTATGAAAGCTCTAGACAATTGTATAGGCGTGAACATGGACCAGGCCAAGTACGCAGATTCTTCAATACTAGCTTCACTGCATTTGAGCTTCGTCGTTACATGATGAATTTTTATTTTTCTAAAGGTAGCTTTACAATATCAGACCTCTTAAAAGTATCTGAATTTAGCCGTCCAACAGTAAATTCAACAGTATATGAAGCATTAAGTCTTGGTTATCTTGAAGAAGTTTCTAGTATAAATGATCGCCGTCGAAATGACTTTCGTCCAACCAAACCAATGTTGGAATCTTGGAGCAACTATTGTAATGCACTTCTTGTAAACCCTGAGTTTTCTAACTTATTGAATCTTGCTCAAACGCTAATTCTGACTCGTGAGTTCGAAGCAAAGTCATCAAAGAAAAATATGTAATTTTTTTTACTTTTATTTGATTTTTCTCTTTGTACTGTAATTGAAGCAAAAATATTGTTAAATAGAAAGGAAAGCTTCTTTTACAGCTATTACTTCTTAGTAAGAAGCACTTCACAGAGTCATAGCTAGGTGCTTTCTTTTTCCTTAATAATAAGCTTCATTATTGCAGGCATAAGGAAAAAATCAGCCAAGAGAGCAACCAAAATTGCGCTAGCAGTTAACACGCCAAAATCAAACATATTATTCATCTCTGAGAAAGTAAGCACAAGAAATCCAAGTGCAAGCACGATTGATGTAAGTGTAATTGCCCTTCCTGTTCCCATTAGAGTAAGTCTTACGGCTTTATCAACATCGTTAAACTGCAGCTCATATCTTCTAAAATTATGCATAAAATGCACCGTATCATCAACAGCTAGTCCTAGCGCAATTGCCCCAATTAAAAGAGTAAACATGTCCAGTGGCATCTTAAAGATAACCATGATTGTTGATAGAAAAATAATTGGCAATAGGTTTGGAATCATACTTATAAGGCCAATTTTCAAATTGCCAATTAATAACACCATCAGAACTGTAATAAGTGAAAATGCCAGCACATAGCTTGTTGCACTGCTGTATATTGCCTCCTCAAAGGTCACAGTCATAAGAGTTCCAATACCAGTGAAGGAAACTTGAGCAAGATTTCCAAACTTTTGATCAAGGTATATTTGTGCATCATCTATAAAAATATTAGCTTCAAGGGCATCTATAAATGGCGTTTTCAAGGTTAGTCGTGCTTTAGAGTAGTTGGCATCAACTAAGCTAGCAAGATCATTATTACCACTACTCTCAAACAGTAGAAATTCCTGAGCAATAAGGTCTGGGTCGTCTGGAATGACATAGAAAGCCTCTTGATTTTCATTTAAAGCCCTGTTTGTCTCTTTAATAACATCAATGTAACTGAAGACCTTTCCAACAAACATATTGCCAGTACTTACTGTATTTATATTTTCAGATACATCTTCAATAACTCTCAAAAGCTCAGGATTATATAATCCATTTATTTTGCCTGTATCAACAATTACTTCCAGGGTAAGTGATCCCTTGAGGTTTTCGTCAACTGCTTCTGTTGCAATTCTTGCAAAGTTATCTTCAGGAAGCCATTCAAGGGGGAAGTGAGAAAACTTTATCTGGCTTGCAACTATTGCCGCACAGATTATTAATACTGAGCTAATTGCCACTATGGTCTTTGGTCGACCAGTAGCAACACGACTTATGCCCAGTAAAGACCTGTCCATTAAGGTGTATCCCTCAACATCTTTCTTTTTCTTTATGTGAGCAAAGTTTGTTGATGAAATAAGTGCTGGAAGAAGAACAAGGGTAAATAGCAAGCCAATCATTACCCCACTACTTGCAAAAATACCAAGATCAGCAACTGGCGCTACGCCAGAAAATGAAAACGACCAAAGCCCAACAGCTGTTGTAAGAGAGGTCATGATGATTGCTAAACCAGAATGTCCCATTGCGTATCTTAATGAGCTTTTTTTATCTTTTGTTTTAGAAAAGTCTTTATAAAAAACCGCTAATAAATGTATCGATGCACTGGTTACAACAGCCAATAAAAATGTTGGCATAATTTGAGTTGCCATGGTAAAGGGTGCAGAAAAAATAGACATCATAGAAACTGTCGTCAGCAAAGTCAAAAACACGCAGGTTAGGGGCAATATTACACCTGATACTCTTCTAAATAGGGCGAATAAAACAACCATAATAACTACCATCATTAGGCTGATAAAAACTACAGAGTCATTCAATAGTGCTTGCTTAAAAATCCCAGCTATAGCGGCAGAACCTGACAAATATATTTCGAATTCATCACTATCAAAACGCTCCATTATTTGTTGTGTTTTTAGAATTATTTCGTCATTTTCAGCATCAGTTAGATACACTCGCTGACCGCCTTCCGAATTATCATCAAACTCTAGGCCATCATCAAACTCTAGGCCATCATCAAACTCTAGGCCATCATCAAACTCTAGGCCATCATCAAA
>Ga0209035_10000033_pt1 | contig 55786 bp, 42 predicted proteins | sample MarorgKNORR_S2LV_6_FD_188220 | JGI IMG/M metagenome (GOLD analysis project Ga0209035, IMG submission 188220) | Marine microbial communities from the Southern Atlantic Ocean, analyzing organic carbon cycling - AAIW_A/KNORR_S2/LV (SPAdes) (version 2) | ecosystem: Environmental > Aquatic > Marine... | reverse complement strand
GCACTAAATACTCATACGTATCTGTTTTACTTAATGCAGTGGCAATATACGCATAACCGAGTAGTTTTTCTTCCTTATGAATGCTAAATAGGGTTTCTGGAGCAATCCCTCCCTTCATTTCTTTTGCAAGATCACTAGGGATATGTACGGGGCTTAGTTCAAATGTGTCCGTCTTAAAAGTAGTTCGCACCTCCTTGGCTACCTTTTTATAAATACGATCTGGAAGTTTCCAAGACACCGCACTTAAAAGAGCGAGACTACAAAAGAGGGAACAGAAAAATATACGGTACATCATTGTGCAAAAATATTAGAATCAGATAACATATAAAAGAAAAAGCAGGAACAAAATACAATTTGCCCCTACTTTCTCTTTCATGCAATTATTTTTAAGCAACAGCGCTTAGAATCGAACTCCAACTCCAAAGTTTAATTGCTTTTTTGTTTCTGCAGTTGTAACTGCATTGTTTTTAAATTGATAGTCTGCTTTTAAAACCGCTCCACGAGCAATTTTATAACTCAAACCAACAGTTACTTCCTGACGGTTGTATGCGTCATTTGCAGACAATCCAGCTGCAGTTCCTGCGTGTGTATTGTAGTCTTCGTAACGTACAAAACCAATCAATTCTTGTTTTTTTGCTTGTGACAATAAGTTGTATCCTGCTTCAACGTAATACCCTTGTAAAGCACTTCCTAAATCTTTTCCTGTAGCTGTATTGTATGCTTCAGTATCAGAGATATTTGCATAAATAAACTGTCCTCTTGCAGAGAAACGTTTGAAAGCATAACGAGCATCTAAGCCAGCCATTGCAATACCTACAGAAGCACCTTCTAAATCGGCAACGTCGTTAGGTGATTGTGTTTTCCCGAAATAACCAGACAACCCTAAACGCAATCCTGAAATTCCGTAGTAATCTAATTTTGTAGAGAAGTTTGCATGGTTGAAATTCGATTTCGCACCTTTTTGTCTACCACCACGTAATCCTTTACTTCCACCAATTAAACCAGCAGTAATGATTCCATTACCATCTGATTTTGTCGATTGAAATCCGTTAAAAAAGTAGGCTTGGTAACGCAATGAAGCCGCATCTGATTTCCCAGAAATACCAAATCCGATCTCTCTCCAGGTTGTTGGAATGATTGCACCGTCCATACTTGGTCTCTCAGTACCATTAAATGTTGTTGGTTCGTGGTATTCATTTACAATTCCCATAGGAACTAACATCAAACCTGCACGTAAATTTATATTATCGCTTAAAGAATGTTGTAGAAAAGCTTGCTCTATATATACTTCTTTTACATGTTCAAATTCTACTTCTGTAATAAACTGTGTTTTGTCATCAAATTTATAACCGAATAACAATACCAATCGTTGCACATCCATTTCTGCATTTTTTCCTATTTCTCCGTTATAGGTGATTTCACCATATCCACCAACAGTAACACCTTTTGTATTCACATTTCCAGATAAAATACGCTGTGCGGTATTTTGTTGATTGATAGTAGATGTATTTTGTCCCATCATAGTAAATGACACACTTACTAACATAAAAAATAATACTTTTTTCATTTCTTTTTACTTATTTAGATTTAATTAAAATAATATTGATTTGATGCTGCAAATGTAACCATGCAATTTGCATTTACAATCTTTATTTAGATTTATTTTAAATAAAAATAAGGAATTTTACTAAATCTCTATAAGTAAGTAAATTAGTTATTTATTTTCTAGATACAACACCACGGCTTTTCGAATATCCCCTGCTATTTCAGTAGTTTTTGGGCGATAGACCGTTAAAACTTCGGTATTTTCTTCTGATAAAAAGGGAATATCAAAACCTTTCAATAAATAATCAGAAATAGCAACTGTATAAGTCGCCTCCTTATTTATTGGGACATCCTGTACCAACCACTCCCCTGCTGTGTTGCGTGAAACCTGGTGTCTTTGTAAGTACGCTCCGGTACCTGCTGCCTTTTCTCCATATATAAGTATGCGTTCTAGCAGGCTTCCTGTTACCGTAATTTTTAGTACAGGTCCGCCATAAGGCAACACTCTAAAAACAGTAACAGCGGTCATTGCATCTTCTAATACATCGTCAATTCGAATAGAACCCCCATTGACCAACGCACAATCTACGGTGTCTTGGTACGCATAAGACATCGATTTTGTAATCAATTCTCCTAGATTGGTTTGCACACTACGTGTAGGCGTATCTCTCCCCTCTAATGGAATGTCTGTGGTGTAGATGATGGCCTCTGGATCTGGGATAATCTCCTTTATTTTAGTTCTTAAAACGGTTTGCCATTTTTCAACAATGGTAGCAATAGCTGCATTACTTACAATGCTGTCGTCAATGCTTTTTAATTGTGAATCAATTGAAGTTACTCCTGTACTCTTATCAAAAGAAAGTCGGTGTACATATGCGGTTTTTGCATTGGCATCTGCTTTGGCTACCACTCCATTCCCTACAGAGACCAAAGTGTTGGTATGCTCATGGCCACCCATAATTAAAGGAATCTCTGGCAAAAGACGTAACAGCTCTTTGTCTTGAGCAATGGTAACATGTGTCAAACCAATAACAAGGTCTACTTGGTCTTTTATGCTATTATAAGCCCTGGTTGCTTCTGAAAATATGTCTTTGTACAAGACATATGGTTTGGGATTGGAAGGAATACAGACACTTATAAAACCAATACGTATTTTAGTGCCGTCTGTATCTGTCAGTTCTTTACTATAGGTGTCGTGTACAGCAATGCTATCTCCTTTCTGATACGTGTAGAAACGCCCTGTTTTTTCCGCTTTCTTCTCATACACATTCGAAGAGATCCAAGGGAACGTACTTTCGTTTAAACGAGCTTGTAAGGCTGTTATGGGCAAATCGAATTCATGGTTCCCAAAAGCAACCAAATCAAATTGCATGGCATTGAGAACTTCAATCATTTGTTTTCCTCGAATGCGTTTTCCTTCGTGTTTTAAGGTGCCTAACAACGACGGATTCAGAAAATCTCCTGCCATAAATAACAGCGTGTTTTTATTCTCCTTTAAGAGTTCTTGATGTACTGTTTCCACTCTTGCGAGTCCACCATATTTACCCCCTTGTATCGGTGCGATTTCATACACATCATTCAATTGTAAAAAGGTAAAGTCAATTTTACCATCGTCTTGTATGGTTATTCTTTTCGAAGTAACACAACTTAAAAAAGAACACACAATAAATAGATATAGAATGGACTTTACGTATTTCATAAGAAACGGGAATTAAAAGAGTTGTAGTGCTTTATTGTACGCATTTTCGAAATGCTTCGGGTTGGTGTTGGTGGGTGCTTTTTCTGCTGTAAAGTACGAGAGTAGTTTCTCGGTGGGCATGTTTCCCGTCAATTCATCTTTCGCCATAGGACAGCCTCCGTATCCTTTTATAGCGCCGTCGAATCGAAAACATCCTGCTTTGTAAGCTGCGTCTACTTTTTCGTGCCAAGAAGTTGGTGTGGTATGTAAATGTGCACCAAATTCAATCGTTGGATACTGTGGAATTAAATGTGAAAACAGGTATGAAATTACTTCAGGTGTAGAGCTACCAATCGTATCTGACAAGGAAATAATTTGCACGCCCATATGCGCCAATTTCTCGGTCCACTCCCCTACAATATCTACATTCCAAGGGTCTCCGTATGGATTTCCAAAGCCCATGGATAAATATGCAACTACCTTTTTGTTGTGTTTTGTAGCCAGCGATAAAATACGGTCTAGCGTCGCTATCGATTCTTCAATTGTTTTGTGGGTGTTACGCATTTGAAAATTTTCTGAAATAGAAAATGGATAACCCAAATAATCTATTTCTTCAAAAGCGACGGCATCTTGCGCGCCTCGTTCATTTGCTACAATGGCTAGTAATTTACTGGTGGTGTTTGAGAGGTCTAATCCGTTTAAAACAGCAGCCGTATCTCGCATTTGCGGAATGGCTTTTGGAGACACAAAACTACCAAAATCAATGGTGTCAAAACCAACACGTAACAACGAATTGATGTAGTCTATTTTAGATTCCGTAGGTATAAAATGCGATTTAATACCTTGCATGGCATCTCTTGGGCATTCTATAATTTTTACGGTTTCCATCAGTTCAAAGATACATCAATTTCTCGAATATCTTTTTAAAAAAGCAGGAACATGGCAATGCCTAAAAAGACCAAAATCTGAAGCCATTTAAAGTAAATTCCAGTGCTTTCCTTCTTTAAAATTTTGGAAGCAATACTTCCTGCTAAGAAAGCGATACTTGTAAATACGGTAAAAGAAGTGGCAATAAACAGTCCGCCTAACACATAAAATTGAGCAACCGTACTCAATTGTGTGGTGAATAAAAAACCTGGAAAAAAAGCTAAGAAAAACAAAGACACCTTAGGGTTTAAGACGTTCATGAAAAATCCTTGTCGAAACAACTGCATGTATGATTTCTTAGGACTGTGTGTTGGGTTTTTAAAAGAAGTAACGTCACTTTTAAAAACAGTATATGCAAGAAAGAGCATGTATGCAACACCAAAAAACCGAAGGAGCGTAAAAGAAAACGGATAGGTTATTAATAAGGTAGAGGCACCAAATGCAACAAGAGTTGTGTGTACCAAGCAGCCGGTCATCAAACCAAAAACAGTTGCCATTCCTTGCTTTCTACCGTGTACCAAACTTTGTGTTAGCACAAAAATATTGTCGGGCCCTGGTGCTATCGCTAAAACGAAGACCGCAATGACAAAGGAAATCAGTTGAGAGAAATCCATTAGCTATTTTTTAAAATAGCCTTGTTGATGCGTTTTACCAAGGCAGGTCCTTCGTATATAAACCCTGTAAAGACTTGTACCAAGGTAGCACCTGCTTCCAGTTTTTCTAATGCATCTGCAGCACTGTGTATACCTCCTACTCCAATAATAGGAAAAGATTGGTTGCTTTTATCTGATAAGTACTGAATCACTTTCGTACTACGCTCTTTGGTTGGTTGCCCGCTTACACCGCCATTTCCAATGCTGCTTAATAATGCTTCAGAAGCTTTTAAATTACTTCTATTTACAGAGGTGTTCGACGCGATAACTCCGTCTAAACCAGTGTCTGTAACCAATTGAATAATTTCGTCTAATTGTTGTTCGTTTAAATCGGGTGCAATTTTTAAAAGAATGGGTCTTTGTACTGCTTCTTTCGCATTGAGTCCTTGCACTGCGGCAATCAACTCAATTAAATACGCTACGTCATTCAACTTGGCGTGACTCCCAACGTTGGGGCAGCTTACATTCAATACAAAATAATCTACATACGGATGCAATGCTGTAAAAACCGCACAGTAATCATCAGTGTATTTATCTGGACTCGTGCTCGTGTTTTTACCGAGGTTCCCTCCTATTAACAATTGTTTTTTATTACCTTTTAAATTGGCGATTGCTGTAGCAATACCCTCGTTATTAAAGCCCATACGGTTGATAATCCCTTGGTCGTCTTGCAGTCGAAACAATCTTTTTTTAGGGTTTCCTGCTTGCGCTTCTGGAGTTACCGTACCAATTTCTATAAACCCAAAGCCGAAATTTGCCAGCTCATTATACAATACGGCATTCTTATCAAATCCAGCCGCCAACCCTACCGGGTTTTTAAAGGTCAGTCCAAAAACGGTACGTTCCAATTTTTTATCAGTTACCTGGAAACACATCCTTAGAATGGCAGCGACTCCTGGTATTTTATGGATCGCTTTTAAAACAGCAAATGTAAAGTAGTGCACCTTCTCTGGGTCAACTAAAAATAAAAGGGGGCGAATGATGTATTTATACATGTGTTGCGGTTGTTTTACGTGTTTTCACTCTTTAAAAAAAGCCCCAAAAGGAGCTTTTTAATTATCTTAAAACAGCGTTTAAATTCTTTTCGAATTGCTGTTGTAATTTCTGCATTACTTTCTCTATCTGCTTGTCTTCAAGTGTTTTATTATCATCTTGCAACACAAAACTAACAGCGTATGATTTTTTCCCAGCGGGTAGTTTATCGCCTTCATACACATCAAAGAGGTCTACTTCTTTTAATAATTTCTTTTCAGACTGTAAAGCAATGGCATGTACCTCTTTAAAAGTAACCGAGTTGTCTAGCAACAAGGCCAAATCTCTTTTTACTGCAGGAAATTTTGGCAAGGCACTTACTTTTTGTTGCTTTTTACCAGTAACGGTTAGTACCGTATCCCAATTGAAATCTGCATACAAGACTTCTTGTTTGATTCCGAACTCTTTTAGCAAGTTGCGTTTTACAACACCTAAACTAACCAAGGTTTTTTTACCCAAGCTCAATGTGATTCCTTCAGAAAAAATGGAAGATTCCGCAGGAGTTACTTTGTACTTTTGGATACCCAAACGCTGAAGCAACGTGGTAACCATCCCTTTTAAATAAAAGAAATCGGAAGGTTTACTCGGGGAAGTCCAACTAGCATTCGTTCTGTCTCCTGTTACAAAAAGAGACAAGTGTTTTTGTTCTTGATAGCTGTCTGAGAGTTTGTGGTAGGTTTTTCCGAATTCATAGAGTTTTAAAGCGGTGTTTCTACGATTCACATTGTAAGCAACCGATTCTAAACCGCTAAATAAAAGCGATTGACGCAGCACTTTTAAATCGTTACTCAACGGATTTAGCATGCTTACATTTTGAGCCTCCTCAATTTCTTCAAGCAACGTTGTATACGCTGGTTTTGTTAGTGAGTTTGCCATGGTTTCATAAAAACCTTGTGTCGTTAATTGATCTGCTACAATGTTTTCAATTTTAATAGTATCATTACTATCAAAAGAAATAGATGTATTTAGCTTGTGAGAAAATTCGATGTTATTGTAGCCATATACACGTAAAATTTCTTCCACAATATCGGCTTCTCTTTGTACATCTACACGGTATGATGGAATAATTAAGCCCAATCCTCCTTCAGTTTCACTATTGATTTTAATCTCTAAAGAAGCTAAAATATTTTTGATGGTTTCCTTCGGAATCTCTTGGCCAATTACTCGGTATGTATTTTCATACGATAAGAATACTTGAAAATCCTCTATTTTCTCTGGGTACAAGTCTATAATGTCTGACGCCATTTTACCTCCTGCATATTCTTCAATTAACAGTGCGGCACGCTTTAAGGCGTACTTGGTCATGTTGATGTCGATTCCTCTTTCAAATCGAAAAGAAGCATCTGTATTCAATGCATGTCTTTTGGCTGTTTTACGAACAGAGACCGGATTAAAATAAGCACTTTCTAAAAATATGGATGTTGTATTTTCGGTGACACCAGAAGTTTCTCCTCCAAAAACACCTGCAATACACAACGGAGTCGATTCATTGTCACAAATCATCAAGTCGTCTTCATGCAAGTCTCTTTCTACACCGTCTAAAGTGGTGAATTTCGTACCTGCTGCTAGCGTTTTAACCAATACCTTATTTCCTTTTATGCTGCTTGCATCAAAGGCATGTAATGGCTGTCCTAGCTCATGTAGCACATAGTTGGTAATGTCTACAATATTATTTTTTGGCGTAATACCAATTGCTTTTAACCTATTTTGTATCCATTCTGGAGAGTCCTTTACCGTAATATCTACGATTGGAATTCCACAATAACGAGGAGACAATTCTTTGTTTTCAACTTCAATGTCGATTTTTAAGGTACGTTCATCTACGTGAAAATTACTCACGGAGGGAGAAACCAATTCTAGGTTGATGTCTTGTTGCTTTAAACCCGCTCTTAAATCTCTTGCAACACCAAAATGACTCATGGCATCTGCTCTGTTGGGGGTCAAGCCAATATCGAAAACTTCATCTGTTTCTATATTAAATACAGTAGCTGCAGGAGTTCCTGCTTTTAATGCTGCGCCCAGTACTAGAATACCCTCATGCCCAGTACCTAAACCTAGTTCGTCTTCAGCGCAAATCATTCCGAAACTCTCTTCGCCTCTAATTTTTCCTTTTTTAATAGTAAAAGAACCGCCTTTATCATCGTATAAAACAGTGCCAATAGTGGCAACAGCAACTTTTTGTCCCGCTGCTACATTGGGTGCGCCACAAACAATTTGTACAGGTGCTTCCGTTCCTATGTTTACCGTTGTTACTCGTAATCTATCTGCATTGGGGTGTTGGGCACAAGTAAGCACCTCTCCTACTACAATACCTTGTAAGCTTCCTTTGATGCTCTCTTGGGTTGTAATGCCTTCTACTTCTAAACCTAAATCAGTTAATAACTCTCCTGTTTTAGTAGCTTCCCAATCTATTTGCAAAAATTGTTTTAACCAATTGTAAGATATTTTCATCTGTAACGTGCTATAATTTTAAGTACGCAAATTTAGGAATTTTAAACCAAAAAAACCACCTCTTTTGTGCGATTAATCCACAGTACACAGAAGTTGTTTTTTCAATTTCGTTTTGTTTTACTACCTTGTGGTTACAATTAACTTTAAAAAAAATTAAAAATGACTACTACTGTAAACAAACCAACCCCTCTTTTTTGGATTATTAGTGTGCTTGCACTCGTGTGGAACGCAATGGGTGTACTCAATTACTTGGCACAAGCATATATGACCCCAGAAATGATAGCTGCCCTACCAGAAGCAGAAAGAGCTTTGTATGACAACATTCCTGCCTGGACAACCGCTGCTTTTGCAATTGCTGTATTTGGCGGTGCATTGGGTGCTCTATTATTGTTGTTGCGTAAAAAGTTAGCACAACTAGTATTTATCATTTCTTTATTAGGGGTACTTGCGCAAATGAGTTACTTCTTTATTGCGAGTGACATTTCTGAAGTATACGGCCCAGGTGGTATGGTAATGCCTATCATGATTGTTGGCTGTGCAGTGTTCTTAATTTACTATGCAAAAAAAGCAATTAAGATGGGTTGGATTTCTTAAACCAACGCCTCTTTTCAAAAAATCTTAAAACCGCCCTTTGGGTGGTTTTTTTTAGCGCAACAATACGGTTAGAAATTCTGCTACACAAGCAGGTTTCCGTACGCCTTGAATAACAACCACACAATTAAAAGCTACCTTAATACCTCCTCTATACGCTGAGAGGTCTGTAACGGTACTCTCTAACCTTAACAGACTACCTACTGGAACCGGACTTGGAAACCGTACCGAGTTTAAGCCATAATTGAGTGCCATGTTTACTTCTTCTATCTGCAACACTTCTTCTAAAAACTTAGAGAGTAAGGTAACCGAGAAGAAACCGTGAGCAATGGTTTTTTTCAGCGGAGATTCTTTGGCTGCTCTTACAGGATCTACATGAATCCACTGTTGGTCTCCAGTAGCTGTAGCAAAAGCATCAATCATTTCTTGAGTCACCCTAAGCCAAGGGCTTTCGGGTAATGGGTTTCCTTGCATGGTTTCAGCAAAGTCAGCGATGGTTTTAAAAGTTAAAGGGGGCATAGGCTTTTTTTTAGTTGCTCATAAGATACACAATCTAAACAAGTTTATAGAAAAACACCTCAGTGAATTGAAGTTCACTGAGGTGTTTTTAAATATTCTAAAAATTGTTTTTTCTGAAAAACTACATCTTTGTTTCGTGAAACTGAATGCCTAAACTTTTTTGAATCTCATGAATTCTTTCCAATTCATTTGGTAAGATTAAAGCCAAGGAAACACCTGTTTTTCCTGCACGGGCAGTTCTACCACTTCTATGTGTGTAGTATTCTAATTGTTCTGGTAATTGGTGGTGCAATACAAACGACAAGTTGTTTACATCGATCCCTCTTGCAGAAACATCTGTAGAAACGAGTAATTGTAAACTTTCATTTTTAAAAGCACGCATGACCTTTTCTCTATCTCTTTGTTGCATATCTCCTTCTAAAGCGCCTACAGAAAATCCTTCTTCTTTTAAAAGGGCTGCCATATTTTGAGTTCCCGCTTTTGTTCTACAAAATAAAATACCGCGCTCTTGTCCTCTGCTTTCTAAGAAACGAACAATAACATCTGATTTTCCTTTGATGGTTGTTCTTACAAAACGGTGGGTAATGTTTGCATTTACCAACGAATTTTCATTTACAGCAACACGTACAGCACTTGGCGACATGTATGATTTAATGATGCGTTGTATTTCATCTGGCATGGTTGCAGAAAATAACCACGTATTTCTAGACCCATTCGTATAGCGTAAAATCCGATTTAAATCTTGCTTGAATCCCATACTCAACATTTCATCTGCTTCGTCTAAGATTAAAGTATGAATGTTTTTTAAATCGATCTCTCCGCGTTCTATCAAATCAATCAAACGACCGGGAGTTGCCACCACAACATGTGTTGTACGTTGTAAGTTCTTTATTTGTTTTTCTATTTTTTCACCACCATAAACGCCTTCTAAAAAGATCTTGTTTTCAGTATATTTGGTGAATTTAAACAATTGTTTTTTAATTTGCTGTACCAACTCTCTGGTAGGTGACAAAATCAACACCTGTATTTCTTCTTTTGAAGTATCTACAGCGTGCAATGCAGGTAAACCATACGCCGCTGTTTTTCCAGTACCGGTTTGTGCCAAGCCAATAAAATCTGTTTTATCTTTTAATAAAACAGGGATGGTTTGTTCTTGTATGGGTGTAGGGGTATGAATTCCTAAGGCGGTAAGCCCTTTTACAAAGCCTTTGCGGACTCCTAATGCTGAAAATGCTGACATATTTTTTGTGCTTTTTTAAAGCGCAAAGATACGCTTATTTATGTCCTTGTAATACTTTTAAGACACTTTCTGTAATTCGCATCGGACGCAGTGTTTTGGCGTCTAACATACACCAAACAGTTTTCGCTTTTACCAGTAAAACAACTCCTTTGTAAATCTCTACATGACGGATAGATCGTACACCTTTGGTTTCGCCAACCCACGTTTTAAACGTAATCTCATCTCCTAAAACAGCCTCTTTTTTATAATCAATTTCATGTCTAGTCACCACCCAAACATAGTCCAGGTCAGGTCTGCTTTTAGTTAAGTCCTCCCAATGTTTTGATGATATATCTTGAATCCACTGTACATAGACAACATTATTCACATGATTCAACGTGTCCAGTTCATCTTCTGTTACTGTGTGCTGATAGGTGAAGATATTCTTAAGGCTTTGCATGATTTGTTTTGTTTACATCACAAACATACACGAATTATTTAGTGCCAAGCTGAAAACAGTCACTTTTTAATCCAACAAACTTTCTCCGTTGGCATTGGTCGTTAAAACATCGCTCATATAGTTGAAAAAAGGTCGTAAAACCACAAATGAACTCGCTACTTCTTCTAAGAAATTAGGGGCTAATACTTGCGCATCTGTAAATTTCCGAACAGCCACAAATCCTTTCTTTCGAATCAAATCAATATCAGGGTGTGTTTTATCAAAACCTCTGGGGGCTGTTTTTAATTCGTAGGACTCAAACGTTCCTCCAAAATGACTGACGAATTTTTTAGCTGAAAGAATGTTGCGCATCTCAGTAGCATCCAATTCCAATTCTTGGCGTATGCGTAGTAAATCTTCTTTGCTGGGCTCCCAAAAACCACCTGCCAAGAAACTTTCTCCTGGACGAATGCGTAAGTAATACCCGCCTCTTAAAGCCGCTCCTGTTCGAGAAAATGATCCTGCAAAATGGGGCTGATACGGTGTTTTGTCTTTTGAGAAACGTACATCTCTATAAATTCGATACAATTTAAACGCATCAATTTTATCATGTGTCTCTAGATTGCTTCGAATGGCAGCATACATTGCTTTTGCATCCGTTTGTGCAGCAGTAAAAACGGGTTTGTTTTCTGCAAACCAATCTCTGTTATTGTGCTTCTTTAAGTTTTTTAAAAACTGTAAACTCTCTTTCGGAAATTGCATGCTTCTTATTTTAGGGAAAGATACCATTTTAATTTTCAGCAAAAAGAACAGGACTGCATTCCTTCAACTATACCAAAGTCTCTAAATAATGACTCTCAATGGCGTATGCCTTCTTTAAGTCCGCTATTTTAACATCAAAGCTAGCAGGGTCGTTTTTTTTACTTGACTTGGTAGCAACCAACATTACATTTTTTCGCGTATGCTCATTATTAATGAACTCAAAAACGTTGGTATTGTAATTGTTTTTTTCTAAAATTAATGTTCGAATGGTGTCTGTAACCATTTCAAACTGGCGCTCTTTAAAAATACCGTATTTTAATAGCGGGCTTTCTTGCGCAATTCCTTTTACTTGCTGACGGATTTGTTTGTGGCAACACGGAGCACAAATGATAAGCGCTGCTTTTGCTTTTAGGCCTTTATAAATGGCATCATCTGTTGCAGTATCACACGCGTGTAAAGCTATTAAGATGTCTATTTTTTCATCGTCGTACTCTTGTATGGGCTGGGCAACAAAAGATAAGTTCTTGAAATCGCATTTCATAGCAATAGCATTGCAATCGTCTACTAAAGATGTCCTCAGTTCAATTCCTGTAATGGTGGTGTTGTATTTTTTCTGATTGACCAAGTAATCATACAAAGCGAAGGTTAAATAACCTTTGCCAGAGCCCATATCTACAATTCGAATGTTTTTTGGCAACTTGGTCGCTTTCAGCAAGCCTTCTATTATTTCTAAGTATTTATTAATCTGGCGGTATTTATCTGCCATTTTTGGAATGACATTGTTATTGCTGTCTGTAATTCCTAAATGCTGGAGATACGCACCTGATACGGCTCTTTTCTCTTTGGGCTTGTCGTGGGTTTCTGGGAGTAACTCTTTAAAACTCGCAGCGTTTGTTTTGTAAGAGACCTGCTTCTTCTTTGTAACAAAAATCAGTTCGTCTTTTTCTAAGGTAAATAAGATAGCGGCTCTAAAAGAATTCATCAACAAGAGCTCTAATTGAGCAACTGCTTCCGTTAGGGTGTAATTCTTCACCTGGTCATTGGTTGTGTAGTGGTAGGTAAATTGTAGCATCTCTACCTCTTTTATCTTTACCAAGCGAACATATACATTGGGTAAGCCGTCACTTTTTCTAACAGGCTTGCTCAAGGTTAATTTTACAAAGTTATTGTTTAATACACTTTGACTTAAGGTTTCATTTAATCTTTGAAAATCATTCATACGGCAAAATTAAGTGACTATTTATTGTTTTCGTGAGTGATCTGGTAATTTATTTTTAAAACTGGGCGCAGTATCTCTGCAAGCAACCTGCTTCTTTTTAGAAACGCGCACCAATAAATCATAACTCAACGTGAATAACGTTCCTGTTCTAAAAGTTTCCATGAGTAATGTTTCCATCTCTAATAGGGCTTCATTTAACGGAAATTGTTTGTACTCATTCGTATCCGCATAGCGGTATTTGAATTCAAAGATTTCTTTACCGTCAATCAAAATCAAACGCAGATAGACATTTAATAACCCCTCACTTTTTCTAAGAGGTTTGCTCAGCGTTAGTTTCACAAACTCATCACTTGCAAGGCTTTGTTGCAATGCTTCAAAAAATTCTTTAAACTCACTCATACTGCAAAAATAAACTACTATTTCTTAAAAAATAAAAAACGCCACTAAAAAAGTGGCGTTTTTACTATAATTTTATATTTCTGATATCAAATTGAGAAACAAACTATGCTTTAAATACAATTTTACGCATACGTAAGCTTTCTGGAGTTACCTCTAAATATTCATCTGATTTGATGTACTCCATATTTTCCTCTAAAGAGAAATCTACTTTCGGAGCAATTTTCATCGCTTCATCTGTACCCGATTTACGCATGTTTGTCAATTGTTTTCCTTTAATTAAGTTTACAGCCATTTCATCTGATTTGCTGTTTTCTCCAATTACTTGACCAATATAAATTTCTTGATTCACATCAATAAAGAAACGCCCTCTATCTTGTAAACGGTTCAAGGCATACGCTGTTGCTTTACCAGCAGCAGAAGAAACAATGGCTCCTTTTACTTCTTCAGTAAAGTCGCCTTTATAGAGTCCGTACTCACTAAATCTATGGTTGATAATTGCTGTACCTGCTGTAGCAGTTAAAATTCTATTACGCAATCCAATCAATCCACGAGATGGAATGGTGAATTCTAAGTGTTGTAAATCTCCTTTAGGCTCCATAATTAGTAAATCTCCTTTTCTAAGAGACACTAAGTTAATTGCTTTAGAAGCAAACTCTTCTGGTACATCAATAGACAATGTTTCCATTGGCTCGTTTTTCTTACCGTCTATTTCTTTGATAATTACTTGTGGTCTTCCCACTTGTAATTCATATCCTTCTCTACGCATGGTTTCAATCAAAACAGACAAGTGTAATACACCACGTCCGAAAACGTTGAATTTATCTTCACTATCTGTTGTGTCTACACGCAACGCTAAGTTTTTCTCTAATTCTTTGAACAAACGATCACGCAAGTGACGTGAGGTTACAAATTTTCCTTCTTTACCAAAGAAAGGAGAATTGTTAATGGTAAACAACATACTCATTGTTGGTTGATCTACCTCAATTCTTGGCAATGCTTCAGGATTTTCTAAATCTGCAATGGTATCTCCAATTTCAAATCCTTCAATTCCAGTAATGGCACAAATATCACCACTTCTTACTTTTGAAACTTTTACTTTACCCATTCCTTCAAAAACGTGTAATTCTTTGATACGTACTTTTTTCGAAGAACCATCTGCTTTACACAACTTGTAATCTTTTCCTTCTTCTAAGTCACCTCTATATACACGTCCGATCGCGATTCTTCCTGTAAAAGCAGAAAAGTCTAACGATGTAATTTGCATTTGAGGAGTTCCTGTTCTATATGGAGCTTCAGGAATACTTTCTATTACTGCATCTAAAAGATCAATAATATCCGTTTTCTCATCTTTCCAATCTGTACTCATCCATCCGTTCTTTGCAGAACCGTAAATGGTTGTAAAGTCTAATTGCTCTTCTGTTGCCTCTAGTGCAAACATCAAATCAAATACTTTTTCGTGTACCAAGTCTGGTGTACAGTTTTCTTTGTCTACTTTGTTAACAACAACAATAGGTGTTAATCCTAATTCTAAGGCTTTTCCTAATACAAAACGTGTTTGTGGCATAGGGCCTTCAAAAGCATCTACCAATAATAAAACACCATCTGCCATCTTAAGAACACGCTCTACTTCTCCACCAAAATCGGCGTGACCAGGGGTGTCAATTACATTAATTTTTACGTCTTTGTAATCTACGGATACATTTTTAGATAAAATGGTAATTCCTCTTTCACGTTCTAAATCGTTATTATCTAACAATAAGTCGGTACGTTCTTTACGATCGTCTAAGATTTTAGCTTGGTCAATAATTTTATCTACCAAGGTAGTTTTACCGTGATCGACGTGTGCTATAATAGCAATGTTTCTGATGGATTTCATTTGTAGCGTTTTTGCCTCTGTTAATTCGGCTGCAAAAGTAGTGTTTTAGATTGAGATAACACGGTTTCTACAAAAATACTTTCTCGCGCAGATTGCTTAGAGTTTTCTTCGCGTTCTTTCTGTCTTTAAGAGATTGAGTTCTCTACTGGTTTGACCCGCTACAGACGTGTTTTCTTCTGCCCTACGAATCAAGTACGGCATCACATCTCGTACAGGGCCAAAAGGCACGTATTTAGCAACATTGTATCCTTGTGTTGCCATGTTGAAACTGATATGATCACTCATGCCGTACAACTGCCCAAACCACAAACGTTTGTCATCAGCCTGTATGCCATGGTTTTTCGCTAAATCCATCAACAAGTACGAGCTGTCTTCGTTGTGTGTTCCTGCAAACAAGGCCATTTTTGGATGCTCCATCATATAAGTAATGGCAGCATTGTAATTGACATCTGTCGCTGCCTTGTCTTTACAAATAGGAGATAGATACTCCTGCTCTTCAGCACGTTCTCTCTCTTTTTCCATATAAGCACCACGTACTACTTTCATACCAATATAAAAACCTTTTTGGTGCGCGCGTTGGTGCAATCCTTTTAAATAATCCAATCGATCGTGTCTGTACATTTGCAACGTACTAAATACAATCGCTTCTGTACCGTTGTAGATTTCCATCAATTCTTCTATCAAATCATCTGCAGCTGTCTGCATCCAGCTTTCTTCAGCATCAATCAACAAAGGTACTCGCTTGCTTGCTGCTGCTTTACAAACGGTATGAAAACGAGCCACTACACGGGCCCATTCTTCTTTCTCTAAACTAGTTAATGGCTCTTTGGCTGTTATTTTTTGATACAACGCAAAACGACCAAAACCTGTCGGTTTAAAGACCGCAAAAGGAATGGCTTCTTTTTCTGCTGCAAAATTTACCGTTTTCAATGTCTTTGCCAATACGGCATCAAACTCTGCTTCGCTCTCTTTTCCTTCTACAGAATAATCTAAAATACTAGACACTTTTTGCGTGTGCATTTTTGCAATATTCGACAAACAATCTTCCTCGGTTACCCCGCCACAAAAATGATCAAATACCGTAGAACGGATCAAGCCTTCTACAGGTAAGTGTGCCTTTAAAGCAAAATTAGTAACCGCAGTGCCTATACGTACCATGGGCTGGTTCTGAATCATTTTAAACAAGAAATAGGCACGCTCCAATTCAGAGTCTGATTTTAGAGAAAAAGCAACTTGAGTATTGTCGAAAAGTTTCATAAAGCACTAGGTATTATTTGTACAACAAATATAAGCTACCGCTGTGAAATAAATCCAAATTTTCTACTTAATTTGCAACTGATTCTGTTTGCAGCTACACCACAAACAAATCGCTTAAAAACAAGCATATGAAATCGATTACAGCCAGTACTTATACCATTCATTTTAACGATTTTGGATACCAGCAACTGGCGGCATTTATTTCTGAAAAAAAGTATAGCAGCGTGTTTTTATTGGTGGATGAAAACACCAACACACATTGCGCGCCTCTTTTCCTTTCGAAACTTGCCACAACGCTTCCTGTTGAAATTGTTGAAATTGAAGCAGGCGAAACACATAAAAACATGGACACCTGTTTGGGTGTTTGGAATGTACTTACAGAACTGCAAGCAGACAGGCACAGTTTACTATTGAATTTAGGTGGTGGCGTAGTAACCGATTTAGGTGGTTTTGTTGCCAGCTGTTTTAAAAGAGGTGTTGACTTTGTAAACATACCAACCTCATTACTAGGTATGGTAGATGCTGCAATTGGTGGAAAAACAGGTATTGATTTAGGGGTGTTGAAAAACCAAATCGGACTCTTTTCTGAACCGGAAATGGTGCTCGTTGATGCCGATTTCTTACACACCTTACCAACACGTGAATTAAAATCTGGGACTGCAGAAATTTTAAAATATGGGCTCACTGCTGATGCCGCAATGTACCAGCAAGTAAGAGATGGTGAAAAGGCCTTGTTTACCGATTTTATTCACCGATCAATTGCCATTAAAAATAACATTGTACTGAGCGATCCAACTGAAAAAAATACGCGAAAAATTTTAAACTTCGGACACACGTTAGGGCACGCTATAGAATCTTATTTTCTAGCAAGTGATCGCTCCAGTTTAACACACGGAGAAGCGATTGCTATTGGAATGGTTTGCGAATGCTACCTATCCAGTCAGTTGCTCAATCTCCCTTTAGAGCTCTTGCAAGACATTAAAAATACAGTGCTAAAAATATACCCAAAGGTCGCCATTGAACAAACAGAATTTGAAGACATCTTTGCGTTTTTAAAACACGATAAAAAGAATACGGGTGGACAAGTTCATTTTGTATTGCTAAGTGCTTTAGAAAAACCACACCTAGATTGTATTGTTCCAAAGGAACTCCTTACTAAAAGCTTGCAGTTTTACCTGACGTAGGTTACGCACAACAGGCTTTATAAATCGCCTCGTATTCCAACAAAACAGTATGCAAAGAAAAGGTGGTTGCCTGTGCTTTCGCTTGTTCTTTAAACAACGTTAATTTTGCTTCGTCTTTCAACAAAGACAATGCGTTTGAAGCCATTTCATCCACAGCACCTACAGCGCTTAAATAGCCTGTTTTCCCATGAATGTTCACCTCAGAAAGACCTCCTGAATTTGTAGAGATTACTGCCGTATTTGCTGCCATGGCTTCCAAAGCTGCCAAGCCAAAACTCTCTGTTTTAGAAGGCAACAAAAAGAGATCTGAATAACAGAGGATCTTCGGCACTTCATGGCTGTTTCCTAAAAAGAGTACCTGGTCAGAAATGCCTAATTTTTTCACCAATCGTTCTGTCTTTGCACGTTCGGGGCCATCCCCTACCAATAATAGTTTTGCAGGAATTTCTTGTTGAATTTTATAAAATATCTTTACAACATCTAGCGTGTTTTTCACCGGACGAAAATTACTAACATGTGTGATGATTTTTTCTTCTGGAGTCGCCAAATGAATGCGTTTACAATCTTGCAAGTGTGCCTTGTCGTATTTTTCAGTGTCTATAAAGTTGTAAATTACTTGGATGTCCTTTTTTATATCAAAAAGACGGAGGGTTTCTTCTTTCAAATCTTTAGAAACAGTGGTTACAACATCTGAATTATTGATGCTGAATTCCACGGCTGTTTTATAGGTGGGGTGACTTCCAACCAACGTAATATCTGTACCGTGAAGAGTCGTCACCACTTTAATGTCAATGCCTTTTTCACGAAGCATTTGTTTGGCCATATACGCAGCATATGCATGCGGAATGGCGTAATGTACATGTAAAATTTCCAGTTGATGCTTTTCTACCACTTCCACCATTTTACTAGACAATGCAAGCTCATACGGTTGGTATTGAAACAGCGGATATTCTTCTAAGACCACCTCATGAAAATGCAAATGATGTGAAATAAAATCCAATCGAACAGGTTGGTTGTAGGTAATAAAGTGCACTTCATGCCCTTTGTCTGCCAAAGCCATTCCTAACTCTGTTGCCACTACGCCACTCCCTCCAAAAGTTGGATAACATACAATCCCTATTTTCATCGTATTTCGTAAAAGATTAAATGGGTTAAAATTAAAAGATTAAAGATTGAAAAAATGAAAGATTCAATGATTAAAAAACTAAAAATTTCCCCAAGTGTTTTTAAGAAAGATAAAGGTAATATTATTTTTGGTGGTGGTGTCTGTTTTTTCAGTTAAAACTTAGGCTTTAGACAATTCAAAAATAGTAATCTCTGGACGAACATTAAAGCGCACTTGCCATAAGTGCCCTAGCGCTCTATTAATGTATAATGTTCTTCCATCATTTAAAGGGATTTTTCCTGCTGCGTATTTTTTATTCTTTACAGGCAACATCGGCGCTGGTAAAAAAGGAGGTTTTACTTGTCCTCCATGGGTATGTCCAGACAAGACCCAATCTGTATAACCATTCCAGACATCGAGATCACAAACATCAGGATTATGACACAGCACTAAGTTTGCGGCACTTGTATCTAACGTGTTCATCACTTCTGATGGATGAAAATTTGTTCCCCAATAGTCATCTATCCCTATGATATTTAATCCTTCAATATTTTCTTTGTCATTCCGTAATATGTGAACACCTGCTTTCTTTAAGACATCCGTTATTGAATCTGCAACAGTGTTTTCTGCCCAGTTCTTACCATAATCGTGGTTACCTAATACGCCTATTGTGGCTAACTCCCCTGTAACAACGTGTTCAAAAACTGTTGTTAGTTGACCTATTTGTTCAGTATCTTTATAATTTACGAAATCTCCTGTATAGACTACAATGTCTGGCTTTAATTGTTGTGCCTCCTTGAAAGAGTCAATAATATAACCCCAGTCAAATCGATCACCAACATGCATATCACTGATTTGCATTATTGTTTTCCCTATTAGTTTTTCAGGAAGGTTCTTTACAGGCATTTTTACCCGCACAAACTCTAACCAAAATGGTTCAATTTTCCAACTATAAATCCCTGTTAAAAACCCTACACCTACAGCAGTTGCAAGTCCTTTTTGTAAAAATTTTCTCCTTTTCATTTTTTTCAATATCGCTAAGTTCTTATTAGGTAACGAATAAGTAGGTCTTTTTATTGAACAAAGTGGTTGACTTTTTTACAAAAAAAAACGCCATTGTAATTACAATGGCGTTTTTAATGATATAAGTACTGATACGTTTTAGTAATCTCCTAATGTTTCAGGATTCTGAGACAAGGCTTCTTCTAGTTGTGCATCACTAGGCGCTTTTCCGTGCCAAGCATGTGTGCCCATCATAAAATCAACACCGTTCCCCATTTCTGTATGCAATAAGATACAGACTGGTTTCCCTTTGCCTGTTTTTCCTTTGGCAATGGCCAAGCCTTCTAAAACAGCTGCCATATTGTTACCTTCTTTCACATCCATTACATCCCATCCAAATGCTTCAAATTTAGCGCGAATGCTACCCATAGGCAATACGTCATCCGTAGCGCCGTCAATTTGTTTTCCGTTCAAATCGATGGTCGCAATTAGATTGTCTACTTTTTTAGCAGATGCATACATGGCAGATTCCCATATTTGTCCTTCTTGCAACTCTCCATCGCCGTGTAAGCAATACACAATCTTATCGTCTCCATTTAATTTCTTTGCTGAAGCAGCACCAATGGCAACACTCATTCCTTGTCCTAAAGAACCAGAAGCAATACGAATACCTGGCAACCCTTCATGGGTTGTTGGATGCCCTTGTAAGCGGGTGTTTAATTTTCTAAACGTCGCCAATTCCGCTACAGGGAAAAAGCCACTACGCGCCAATACGCTATAAAAAACTGGAGAAATATGACCGTTTGACAAAAAGAAAAGATTTTCGTTGGCACCATCCATAGAAAAATCTGTAGAATAGTCCATCGTTTCTTGGTACAATGCAGTAATGAATTCTGCACATCCTAAAGAACCTCCAGGGTGCCCAGAGCTTACAGCGTGTACCATACGTAGAATATCTCTACGAACTTGTTGTGTAAAATCTTCTAAGTGTTGTTGTGTTGCCATGTTGTATGTTTGGTTTATTTGTTGCAAAAATACTTTTTTTAACAGAAGTATGAATGCGTTTTTGTGTTTTTTATTCTTTTCTAAAAGACCTTACTTTTAGGAGTTAAAATGGCACTCCTCCTCCGTCATCAGTACCAAAAGCATCTTTCGGTTCGATAAATTGATCTGGAGACACCGCATTCATACTCGATTGGTACTCATTCATGAACCCTTCATCGAGGTCAGAGAATTTTGCCAAGTGTCCTGTAAATTTCAAACGAATATTATCCAAACCACCATTACGGTGTTTGGCAACAATAAACTCTCCTTGTCCTTCACAAGGGGTGTGATCGTCATCATCCCATTCTGTCATTCCATAGTATTCTGGTCTAAAAATAAACGATACAATATCTGCATCCTGCTCAATTGCTCCAGATTCACGTAAATCTGATAGCAACGGACGTTTACTTCCTCCCCTAGTCTCTACAGCACGTGATAGTTGAGACAATGCAATTACCGGCACACTCAATTCTTTTGCCAATGCTTTTAAGTTTCTAGAAATGGTAGAGATTTCTTGTTCTCTGTTTCCGCCTCCTTTACCACTTCCACCAGCAGTCATCAATTGCAAATAATCGATTACTATTATTTTTACACCGTGTTGCGACACCAGTCTTCTTGCTTTTGCTCTTAAATCGAAAATAGACAACGATGGGGTGTCGTCTATAAAAATAGGCGCATCTGACAACTTTTTTACTTTTACATTTAACTGCTCCCATTCGTGTGGTTGCAAGTTTCCTTTTCTTAATTTTTCTGACGTCAGTCCTGTTTCAGAAGATATCATACGAGTAATTAACTGTATCGAAGACATCTCTAATGAAAACACTGCTACTGGGTGCCCAAAATCGATGGCCATATTTTTTGCCATGGAAATTACAAAGGCTGTTTTCCCCATACCCGGACGGGCGGCAATAATAATTAAATCGGACGGTTGCCAACCAGAGGTTAAGGCATCTAACTTGGAAAATCCTGTAGCCAGACCACTCATCCCTTCTTGATTGGAAATGTCTTGTATTTTCTTTAAAGCCAAACGCACCAAATCACTGGCGCCTTCAGACCCTTTTTTTAAGTTTCCTTGTGTTACTTCAAACAGTTTCCCTTCGGCAACGTCTAACAAGTCAAACACATCCATGGTTTCATCGTATGCGTTTTCTATAATTTCACTTGAAATACTAATCAGTTTTCGTTGAATGTATTTTTGTAAAATGATACGTGCATGAAATTCAATATGGGCAGAAGAAGCTACTTTTTGTGTTAGATTGATCAAGTAAAAATCACCACCCGCAATATCTAGAGAGGCTTCTTTTTTTAATTGATTGGAAACCGACAATAAATCGACCGGTTCTGAATTTTGAAACAACGTATAAATAGCCGCATAAATTTCTTGATGACGACGGTCATAAAAAGCTTCTGGATGTAAAATATCTATCACATCGTCAATCCCTTTTTTATCAATCATCATAGCGCCTAAAACAGCTTCCTCAAGCTCTAATGCTTGTGGTGGCAGTTTCCCTTTCTCTAAACTCACGATACGTGAAGTATCTCTCTTTTTCGCCGCAAATGACTTCGTTTCTTCCATGGTAGCAAATGTAGTTTTTTTAACAATCTTACCCCTGCTAATTTTACAGTTTCTTTATGCACATTTTTTGTTCATTAGATTGTTACTAATATGTTCATAACCTCCCAACTTCTTTTTTTGTTTCTTACATTTACCCCAATGAACACCACACGAAATTATTTAAAAACAGTACTTTTCCTATTCGTGCCTTTCTTATGGGTGCAGTTTTTAAGCAAGCACCCGCAATGGATTGAAACGTATTATGCGACTGGCATGTACCCTTTTCTTTCCAGCTCACTTCGCTTTTTGTTTGGATGGATTCCTTTTGCTATAGGCGAAATATTCATCGTTTTCTTACTCGGAACCATCCTTTACAAAGGGGTTCAGTTTCTTCGGTCTAAACAAAAAAACTGGCATGCCGCCGTGCAGAAAACTGGAACTTTCATTGCGGTGCTTTACACGTTGTTTTATCTCTTCTGGGGGATGAATTATTTTAGAGAACCTTTACGTGTGCACTTAGGATACCAAGCCAGCACTTACACCATATCCTCGTTAGAAAATACCACATTAAAAATAAGAGATGCCTTGGTTAAAACACAACTCTTAATTACCAAAGACAGCGCACAGACCGTTGTTGTTCCTTACTCAAAAAAAATACTGCACCAAAAAGCAAGAAACGGATACGAGCAATTGGCTAAGAAACACCCTCGATTTTCATATCGTTTTACTGCGGTAAAGGAATCGATTTTTAGTTTTATACAGAACTATACGGGTACGGCAGGCTACTTTAACCCACTCACTGGAGGAGCACAAATTAACACACACATTCCATTAACGGGCTACCCGAGTACTGTTTGTCATGAAATGGCTCATCAATTAGGGTATGCTGCAGAAAACGAAGCGAACTTTATTGGCTTCTTAGCGGCTACCGCGAATGAGGATCTTTATTTTAAATACGCTGGGTACCGCATGGCTTTTGCGTATAGCATTTCAGAAATGAGGAAAAGAGCCCCAGAAAAAGCCGCAGCGATTTGGCGAACAATTCCTGTAGGAATTATAACAGACTTTCAACAGAGCAATGCCTTTTGGAAACAGTACCAAAACCCCGTAGAACCCTTGGTGAAAAAAGGCTACAACGCGTACCTAAAAGCGAATAAACAAACCCGCGGAATTGCGTCTTACAGCTATGTGGTGGACTTATTAATTCAGTATTTTGAAACACTTCCTACAGCAACTGTAACTAAAATTCCTACAGTTTAACCGTTTCTTAATTTTATGTTAAAAAAGAAGAGTTGTTAGGCGGCTCAAAGACTAAAAGATACCTTTAGGAGCTCAATCTAACACAAACAAATGAAAAACATCATTTTAGGGTGCTTTCTATTCAGTCTTTCACTGATGAACGCCCAAACGTATTTTCCGAAAAATGACGGCGTACAAACAACAGACACTCCTGTTGTTGCTTTTACAAACGCTACTATTTTTATCACTCCAACCAATCAAATTAACAACGGAACACTTCTCATCAAAGAAGGAAAAGTAGTTGCTGTAGGAAAACGAGTAGCCATTCCTAAAGAAGCAACTGTTATAGACCTTGCTGGTAAAAGTGTGTATCCTTCATTTATAGACCCGTATACTTCTTTTGGTATTGGAAAAATAACTGGAAGCACAACACATAGCAACACGCCTCAATACGATGCAGAACGCACAGGGTATTATTGGAACGACCACATCCGACCAGAAACCAACCCGATGGATAATTTTCAGTTTAGTAACACCAAAGCCAAGGAGTTTTTAAAAGCAGGTTTTGGCGTTGTAAACACGCACGTACCAGATGGCATTGTAAGAGGTACCGGAGTCTTGGTAGCTTTAAACACCAAAAGTTCTGATGCTTACCGCATATTAAACCCCGTAAGTGGTCAATATTTATCTTTCAAGAAAAGTAAGAAATCGAAACAATTGTATCCTGGCTCTCTAATGGGAGCGATGGCATTGTTAAGACAAGTCTATAACGATGCTGATTGGTATACAAAAGGTTTCACAAAAAACACCGACCTCGCCTTAGAAGCTTTCACTAAAAACGCGCCGCTTACTCAAATTTTTGAACCCGGCTCTAAAGCCTCTATTTTTAGAGCAGATAAAGTGGGCGATGCTTTTGACGTACAATATACCTTTGTAGGTAATGGAGATGAATATGAAAATATTGAAGCCATTAAAGCGACCCATGCCTCTTTTATTGTACCTATTAACTTTCGAAAAGCGTACGATGCGAGCAATCCATTTTTAACAAAGCATATTTCTTTACACGACATGCGAAAATGGCAGCAAGAACCTGCAAATCTTGCAGTACTTTCTAAAAACAACGTGTCTTTTGCCCTTACAACGCACCAATTAAAGAGTCCCGCTGCTTTTACAAAAAACATACAAAAAGCCATACAACATGGACTTACTGAAACGGCTGCTTTAAGAGCGCTAACCACAACTCCTGCAGAACTTTTAAACAATACGAAAATCGGAAATTTACGTCCAGGTAGCTATGCTAATTTTCTAATTGCCTCTGGCCCTATTTTTAAGAAAGGAACCACCCTCTATGAAAATTGGGTACAAGGAAGTAAACACGTGCTGCAACCAATGCATTTAATAGACCTTACTGGCACCTATGCATTGCAACTTAACGCTGAAGAATACCATTTAACCATTGCTGGAAAGCCTGCCAAACAAACAGTGGTCTTAAAAAAAGGCGAGCAACTCTTAAAAAGCACCTTTGCTTTTAAAGATGGTTGGTTTTCTTTAACAGCACGTACCTTAGACAGTACCGCTACCTTTTTTACATTAAGTAGCCGCATTGCTGAAAGTGCAACGACACTAAAGGGTACAGCAACGGATACAAACGGATTGACAAGTAGTTGGACTGCAGAAAAAGAAGCAGTAAAGACAGACAGCAAGCCTGTTAAAAAAGAGAAAACGCACAAAACACCGGAACTTGTTCCTGTCAGCTTCCCTAACAATGGATATGGCCGTATTGAGAAACCAGCTCAAGAAACCATTCTCTTTAAGAACGCTACAGTTTGGACGAGCGAAAAAGAAGGCGTATTACCGCATACAGACGTACTAATAAAACATGGAAAAATTGTAAAAATAGGAAAACAGCTACGTGCTAAAAACGCGAAAATCATTGATGCCACTGGCAAACATTTAACTGCCGGAATTATTGATGAACATTCACACATTGCCGCTGCTTCTATTAATGAATGGGCGCAAAACTCTTCTGCAGAAGTAAGCATTGAAGATGTTATCAATCCTGAAGATATTAATATTTATAGAAATTTAGCGGGTGGCGTTACCTCTATTCAAATCTTGCACGGCTCTGCAAACCCTATTGGCGGAAAATCTGCCATCATAAAATTAAAATGGGGTGAAGATGCTGAGGCGATGCGTTACAAAGATGGTCCTAAGTTTATCAAATTTGCATTGGGAGAAAATGTAAAACAATCTCGTAGTCCGAATGGCGTACGTTTTCCTCAAACCCGTATGGGTGTAGAACAAGTATTTGTCGATTATTTTACCCGTGCAAAAACATACGATGCACTTAAGAAGTCAGGAAAACCATATCGGAAAGATGCCGAATTAGAAACACTCGCAGAAATCCTAAACAAAGAGCGCTTTATTTCTTGTCACTCGTATGTGCAGAGCGAAATAAACATGCTGATGAAAGTGGCTGAGCGATTTGATTTCAACATCAATACGTTTACACATATTTTAGAAGGCTACAAAGTAGCTGACAAAATGAAAGCACACGGTGTAGGCGCTTCTACTTTTTCTGATTGGTGGGCGTATAAATACGAAGTAAACGATGCCATACCTTACAATGCAGCCATCTTGCACAAGCAAGGAATTACCGTTGCCATCAATTCTGACGATGCCGAAATGTCTAGAAGACTCAACCAAGAAGCTGCCAAATCTGTAAAATACGGCGGACTTTCTGAAGCTGATGCTTGGAAGATGATCACCATCAACCCTGCTAAATTACTACACATAGATACCAAGGTAGGAAGTATTCAAAAAGGAAAAGATGCCGACTTGGTTTTATGGAGCGGCCATCCCCTATCTATTTACAGTAAAGCTGAAAAAACTTTTATTGAAGGACGCATGTACTTTGATGTTGCAGCAGATCTAAAAAAGAGGGAAGCAATTAAGAAGGAGCGAAACTTTTTATTAGCTGCCATGCTAAAAGAAAAAATAAAAGGAGCCAAAGTAACGACTCCCAAACAAAAGAAGGCCAAAGCTTTTCATTGCGATACCTTGGAATAATTTTATAGAAACTCATTCAATTCAGAAAACATGAAAAACACCATCATATATATCGTATTTTTTCTTTGTGTATTCAATACCGCACAAGCACAACAAACCCCTGCAGATGCACAAACAGCAGACTACACTATAGAAGGTGCTACAGCCCATATTGGCGACGGTACAGTTATAGAAAACTCTTTGCTCATGTTTTCTAAAGGAGACCTGGTTTTTGTAGGAAGCGCTACTGTTAAAATTGGCCGTATAGGAACCATCATTCAAGCAAAAGGGAAGCATGTCTACCCTGGGTTTATTGCTGTAAACACCACCTTAGGTTTGGCAGAAATAGATGCCGTAAAAGCAACCCGAGACATCGACGAAATAGGAGCTTTAAATCCGCATATTCGCAGTATTATTGCTTACAATGCAGAAAGTAAAGTGGTTGAAAGCATGCGTCCAAACGGCGTACTTATTGCGCAGGTAACACCTAGAGGCGGTCTTATTTCTGGCACATCCTCAGTCGTGCAATTGGATGCTTGGAACTGGCAAGATGCTGCTGTAAAAACAGACGGCGGCATACATCTTAATTGGCCTTCTAGTTTTAGTAGAGGACGCTGGTGGTTACACGAAGACAGTACCTTAAAACCGAGCAAGCAATATCAGAAAACAGTCACACGCATTACAGACTATTTTAAACAGGCGAAAAACTATTTAAAAAGCGCTAAAAACCCAGTACACCTTCCGTATGAATCTGTTGCTGGCTTGTTTGATGGCAGTCAGAAATTGTTTGTGCATGCCAACGGAAATAAAGAAATAACAGATGCTGTACATGTATTAAAAGAATTGGGTATCTTACAATTGGTATTGGTAAATGGTGCCGCAGCAGAACACGTGAGCGATGTGTTAGTACAATACAACATTCCTGTGGTGTTGCAAAGAGCCCATAGATTGCCTAGTGCAGAAGACGAAGACTACGACTACCCTTTTAGAATGGCAAAAATCTTAAGCGACAAAGGCATATTAGTTGGCATTGGCATGGAAGGAAGCATGGAGCGAATGAGCACACGGAACTTGCCTTTTTATGCAGGAACCTATGCAGCATACGGTTTAGACAAAGAAAAAGCAGTGCAGTTAATCACACAAAACAATGCGAAAATTCTAGGAATTGAATCACAGATGGGTACATTAACCACAGGCAAAGACGCTACGTTGTTTATTTCTGAAGGAGATGCCTTAGACATGCGAACAAACATCTTAAGCGCAGCCTTTATCAAAGGCAGAAAAATCAGCTTAGAGAGCCATCAAACAGCACTTTGGAAAAGGTATTCAAAAAAATACAAACAACAATAATCTTGAACGACTTCACAATAGACTGTTTAGATCATGTCGCTATTCGTGTTGCAGACCTTAAAGCCTCCGCTTCTTGGTACACAAAAGTTCTGGGACTAACAGCACACAAGCTACCTAAATGGGGTGAATCCCCTGTTTTTATGCTTGCTGGTAAAACAGGTATTGCCTTATTTCCTGCGAATTCAGAAACGAACAAGCGTAAAAGTATTGACCATTTTGCTTTCCGTGTAAGTTCAATCGCTTTTAAAAAAGCCCTTCAGAAATTTGAAGAACTAGAAATACCCTATACTGTACAAGACCATACATACTTTCTATCGGTGTACATTACAGATTTAGACAACCATACTGTAGAGTTAACAACCTTACACGTTTTAGAAGACCCTTTTTGTAAAAAATGAAATAGTCTTCTTTTTTAGTTGCTGCAATTTTAGAATTCGGTATTTTTGTTTTTTGAGAACTGATGTATGAAAGAAATTACAAGTGTTAAAAACCCATTGATTAAAGACCTCTTGAAGCTTCAAGAAAAATCAAAAGCACGAAAAAATTCAGGTACTTTTTTGGTCGAAGGAATTCGTGAAATAACACTTGCCTTAGAAGGAGGATACACCATCGACTCCTTATTTATCTACCCTGAAATTTGCGCGTTAGAAAGTATTACTCCTTTAATGGAGGCTGCTCAAAACACCCTGAAAATCTCTAAAGAAGTTTACCGAAAACTCGCCTATAGAGACAGTACAGAAGGTGTTGTTGCGTTGTTTAAAGCCAAAGAATTCTCCCTCGAAAACATTCGGTTTACATCTAAAAACCCATTAGTTTTAGTCGCAGAAGCTCCTGAAAAACCTGGAAACATCGGTGCGTTGCTCCGTACTGCAGATGCCGCCAATATCGATGCCGTTTTTATTGCCAATCCGAAAACAGATCTTTACAACCCCAACATTATTCGTTCGAGTGTTGGTTGTTTATTTACCAACCAAATTGCAACGGGCAGCTCAGAAGAAATTTGTGCTTTTTTACAAAAAAACAACTTTACCATCTTTAGTGCAACACTTCAAAACTCAAACGAGTATACCTCCGAAGATTTCACCAATGCAACGGCGATTGTTGTGGGTACAGAAGCGACTGGACTCACGAAAATCTGGAGAGACACCGCTACAAAAAACATACACATTCCTATGCAAGGAAGCATTGATTCTATGAATGTTTCTGTGGCTGCTGCAGTACTTATTTTTGAAGCCAAAAGACAGCGAAAATAAGCAGCTATTTTTATAATTACATTAGAAACAAACGGCTAAAAGGTTTGCAAAGGTCATTTCTTTACTGTACTTTTCATTAGTCTTAAGAAAACTTAAAAACTAATTGCCGTTTATGGGGTATACTGCAACGATAGAAGAAGAAAATAAAGAGATTGCAAAACGCTACAAAAACTTGCTGCAAGGTACCTATCAAGCGCTGTCTGGAAAAGACAAAAAACTGATTCGTAGTGCTTTTGATCTTGCCGTAGAAGCACACAGTACGCAACGAAGAAAATCAGGAGAACCTTATATATACCACCCGATAGCAGTCGCTAAAATTGTCGCCTATGAAATAGGCTTAGGTGCTACCTCTATTGCAGCAGCACTGTTGCACGACGTGGTAGAAGATACCGAATATACCATTGAAGACATGGAACGGTTGTTTGGAGAAACCATTGCAAAAATTGTAAGTGGGCTCACAAAAATTTCCAACTTAAAAAAGGAACAAAACAATTCTTTACAAGCAGAGAACTTCCGAAAAATGCTCTTGACCTTGCATGACGATGTTCGGGTTATTTTAATTAAGATCGCAGACAGGTTGCATAACATGCAAACCATGGATGCCATGCCTGCACACAAACAAGTGAAAACCGCTTCAGAAACCCTATACATTTATGCGCCCCTCGCCCATCGATTGGGTTTGTATAATATTAAAACCGCGCTGGAAGACCTCGGATTAAAATACACTGAGCCAGAGGTATACCAAAGTATTTCCAGTAAAATATCTGAAAGCAAGGAAGAACAACAACGCTATATTGATGCTTTTGCAGAAACTTTACGGATCGCCTTGGCTAAAGAACAATTTTCGTACGATGTAAAAGGGCGCTTTAAGTCCATTTTTTCTATCCGACGAAAAATGCGCAAACAACACGTTACTTTTGAGGAAGTGTATGATAAGTTTGCCATTCGAATTATCTACAAGCCTACTTCTACGGATGAGAAATTTGATGCGTGGAAAATTTATTCCATTGTTACCGATTATTTCAAACCCAACCCTTCTCGCCTACGCGATTGGATTTCGCAGCCTAAAACGACAGGTTATGAAGCATTACATATTACTGTAATGGGGCCTCAAGCCAAATGGGTAGAAGTTCAAATTCGGTCTGAGCGCATGGACGAAATTGCAGAAAAAGGCTATGCAGCACACTTTAAATACAAACAAGGAAACGAGCAAGAAAAAGGTTTAGAAACTTGGTTGAACAAATTAAAAGAGACCTTAGAGACTCAAAATTTAAATGCAGTAGATTTTGTAGAAGACTTTAAACTGAATCTCTATTCTAAAGAAATTTATGTATTTACTCCAAAAGGAGACATCAAGTCCTTACCAAAAGGAGCCTCTGCTTTAGATTTTGCTTTTTCCATCCACACAGATATTGGCCTAAAATGTAGAGGGGCAAAAGTAAATGGAAAATTAGTACCCTTAAGCTATCAATTAAAAAGTGGTGATCAAGTAGCAGTACACACAGCCAATGTAAAAAAGCCAAACGTTCGTTGGCTCGACTTTGTTATTACTGCCAGGGCACGTACCAAAATAAAAGTAGCGCTTAAAGAAGATGAAAAACTAATTGTAGAAGAAGGGAAAGCCATCTTAACACGAAAACTACGTCATTTAAAAATAACCTTAGATGAACACGTATTGAATGAATTAGTGAGTTATTGTGAGCTAAACACTAGTTTCGATCTGTTTTACAGAGTTGGAAATGGTGCCATTGACAACGCCAAATTAAAAGGCTTTGCTAATCAACGAAGCAATGCGTTTATCAGCTATTTTAAAAACAAACTGCGCAGAACACCTTCAAAAGAAATGCTAGAAAAAGAGGAAGTCACCTCTAAATTTGATGCGTTAGTTTTTGGAGGAAATGAAGAAAAACTAGACTACATACTCTCACAATGTTGCAATCCTATTGCTGGAGACACTGTCTTTGGTTTTGTAACGATTAACGACGGGATAAAAGTACATTCCAAAAACTGCCCCAATGCCATTTATTTGCAGTCAAATTATGCATACCGCATACTTCCTGCAAAGTGGATTGACTCTTCAAAGCAAGATTTTAAGGCGATATTACAAATAAAAGGAATTGACAATCAAGGGATTGTAAACAATCTCACCAAGGTCATTTCCAATACTATGAATGTCTTTATCAATAGTATTAACATTGCTGGGAATCAAGGTTTTTTTGAAGGAAAGCTGTCGATTACCATCAGAAATAAGACAGAACTACAGGCCTTAATAGAGAGTATAAAAAACGTAGAAGGTGTACAAAAAGTAACCCGTGTAAATACCCTGTAAAAAGCATCTCATTAATTGTTTTTTTATTCAGAAATAAACGTAAATTTGTCTTTTCTTAAAAATTATACCAATGACTAATTCTGTTGATAATCAAGAAGTGGTTAAAAAAGTTTTCACTGCTTTTTTAGAAGAAAACAAGCATCGGAAAACACCGGAAAGATTTGCCATACTACAAGAAATTTACGCCGTAGACGAGCATTTTGATATTGAGTCGTTGTACATCAATATGAAAAACAAAAACTACCGCGTAAGCAGAGCGACACTTTACAACACCATAGATTTATTGTTAGATTGCGGCTTAGTACGCAAGCACCAATTTGATGGCCAAAGCATGGCGCGTTATGAAAAGAGTTATTTTGACAAACAACACGACCACGTAATTTTAACAGACACAGGAGAAGTAAAAGAATTTTGCGACCCTCGCATTCAAATCATCAAAAAAACCATTGAAGATGTATTTGATATCGACATTCACAACCACTCGCTTTATTTTTATGGTACCAAGAAAAAACACTAACCAACAATAACACAACACACAAACACAACTAAATGGCAGTAGATTTATTACTCGGATTACAATGGGGAGACGAAGGAAAAGGGAAGATCGTAGATGTTCTTACTAGAAATTACGACATCATTGCACGTTTTCAAGGAGGGCCAAACGCTGGACATACCTTGATTTTTGATGGGAAAAAGCACGTTTTACACACAATTCCTTCAGGTATTTTTCATAAAACAGCCTTAAATGTTGTTGGAAACGGTGTGGTTATAGATCCCGTAATCTTTAAAAAAGAGTTGGAGAACTTAGACCAACACGATATCGATTACACGTCTAAATTACTTATTTCTAGAAAAGCACACTTAATTTTACCTACTCACCGCTTGTTAGACGCAGCTTCTGAGACTTCAAAAGGAAAAGCTAAAATTGGTTCTACATTAAAAGGAATTGGCCCAACATATATGGACAAAACCGGTAGAAATGGTATGCGTGTAGGAGATTTAGAATTAGACAACTGGAAAGAAAAATACAGAGCACTTACTCAAAAGCACTTAAAAATGTTGGCGTTTTTTGATGTTCAAATTGAGTATGATTTGGAAGAGTTGGAATTGGAATTTGATGAAGGAATTCAGAAATTAAAATCACTACAATTTATTGATAGTGAAGCTTATTTGAACAACGCTATTAAAACAAACAAAACCATCTTAGCAGAAGGAGCTCAAGGGTCTTTACTCGATATTGACTTTGGAACGTATCCTTTTGTAACATCTTCTAACACAACCGCAGCCGGTGCTTGTACTGGCTTAGGGATTGCGCCGAATAGAATTGGTGATGTTTTTGGGATTTTTAAAGCCTACACAACCCGTGTTGGTTCTGGACCATTTCCTACGGAATTATTTGACAAAGACGGAGCTACCATGGCAAAAGTGGGGCACGAATTTGGTGCAACTACAGGACGTCCAAGACGTTGTGGATGGTTAGATTTAGTCTCTTTAAAATACGCTGTTGAAGTAAACGGTGTTACGCAGTTAATGATGATGAAAGGCGATGTTTTATCTGGATTTAAAACACTTAAAGTGGGTACCTCATACCTATACAAAGGAGAGGAAATTACACACTTACCCTACAATATTGAGCCTGAAAATGTGTCTGTAAAATACACTGAGTTTAAAGGATGGAAAGACGACTTAACACAAATGACTAGCGCAGATCAATTGCCTAAAAACTTGTTAGACTACGTGGCTTTTATTGAGCAAGAAACAGGAGTTCCTGTAAAAATTGTTTCTGTAGGGCCCGATAGAAAACAAACCATTACGTGTTAAAAACACTATTTATATTATAAAAAAAGCCATTTCAACTTCTTGAAATGGCTTTTTTTTTATGCATCTAAAACTAATTCACCGATTTACTTAAAATCTGTTTTGCAAAACCCTCACATTGCTCCAGGGTTTCCTGGATGTCTTGCAGGGTTGTTTTTGGGTTGATTAAACACATACGCAACACCACTTGTCCATTCAAGACTGTGGTAACCAGTAGTGCTTCTTTAGATTCGAGCATTTGTTTAGAAATCTCTTGATTTAAGGTATCTATACGCTCTTCTGAAAGCTCCATCCCTATTGGGTGGTATCTAAAATTTATTACAGCAAGTGTTGCTGGAGAAATTACTTCCCATTTTTTACTTTTACGAAGTACTTCTTCTGTTGCTTCAGCCAAGTTGATATTATATGTTACCGCTTTTTTAAACGTGTTTAAGCCATATGTTTTAATCGACATGTAAAACTTTAACGCTCGAAACCTACGGGTTAATTGAATGCCATAATCGTAAAAATTAATTTCAGATTCATTGCCTTCAATGTCACGTAAATATTCTGGTTTCTCGCTAAAGGTATTGCTCAACCACGATGCATCTTTTACCAACAAACAACCTATTTCATAGGGTTGGTAAAACCACTTATGTGGATCTACAGTTAAAGAGTCGGCACGTTCAATACCTCGCAATACTTTTTCTCCTTTTACGGAAAGAATGGCAGCGCCACCATAAGCGCCATCGATATGAAACCACATGTTTTCTGCTTCACAAATATCAGCTAAAACATGCAAAGGGTCTACTGTTCCTGTGTTGGTTGTACCTGCAGATGCAATAAAGCAAAAAGGCTGCAAGCCTTGCAAACGGTCTTTGGCAATGGCATTTTTTAATTTATTGATGCCTATCTTAAACTCATTATCGGAAGGAATGATGCGGATTTGTTCTTTCTTGAAGCCTAAAACGCGAATTGCTTTGATGTTCGAAGAATGTGCTTGATCTGACAAATAGATGACAGCTTTCGAAAAATCATCACCACACTTAATGCGTCTCGCTGTTGCTAAAGCAGTGAGGTTGGCCATAGAACCTCCGCTGGTAAAAATACCTCCTCCTTTTTTTACAGGAAAATTAAACATTTTTAACAACCAGTTCATGGTTACAATTTCCAATTCGGCTGCTGCAGGAGAGACAATCCATCCTCCAGAAAAAACATTGAATCCTGTGGCTAAAGTATCTGCTAAGGTGCTTATAAAATTACTAGGCCCTGGTACAAAGGAAAAAGATTTTGGATGCATGGTGCTATTGCTATTCGGCAATACATTGTCCATTACAAAATCTAAGACCTCGTGTGCAGGAGTTCCTTCTAAAGGGGCTTCTTGTAAAAAAACAGCATCCATTTCTTCTCTTGAAGCTTTGGTTACTGGTTTTTTGTCTGCTACTGTATCAAAATGATCTACTACTAAATCAATAATTTTATAGCCGTAGGCCTTCATTTCTTCTTTAGACAAGTCAAAATGTGCATTCATATCTATCTCTTTTCTGCAAAAATACTTGTTTGTAGCTAATAAAAAGCTGAAATATGTCACTTTTATTTGTAAAAAAATCACTTTCTTACATGTAAAACTCCTGTGTATTTTTAGTAGTTTTGTTGTTATGGATTTTCCGATAAGATATCTGGTATGTCTGTGCCTCTTTAGCTCTTTGCTTGGGTACTCACAATCAAAAAACATTCAATATAGCGCAAAGCTTCAATACGTAGATGAAGCCAAGTACCCTGGCGCCATTGTGTTAATTGGCAATGTAGCCATGCAACATGCTGGAGCAGATTTAACCTGCCAAAAAGCACTCTACTACAGAGACAATCAATTTTTTAAAGCCATTGGAAACGTCTTCATAAAACAAGGAGACACGATTACACAGACGAGTAATTATGCAGATTATGACGCAAAAACAAAACAAGCACTTTCTTGGGGTAATGTTGTTTTAACCGATCCCGAAATGACATTAACAACAGATACCTTGCATTTCGACAGGGTGCAACAAAAGTTACTATACAAGAACCATGCAACCATTAAAGATGCAACCAATACACTAGAAAGTATACGAGGAGTCTATTCGCTAGAAAAGAAGAAATTTGTAGCCACTCAAAAAGTAAGTGTTGTAAACACAGAACACCTTGTCGCATCAGATCATTTGGAATACTACACCAATTCCGGACATACATACTTGTACGGGCCTTCTACGATTATAAACACCTCTAATGCCTCAAAAATTTATTGCGAGCGTGGGTTTTACAATACAAAAACAGGGGTTTCTCACTTTGTGAAAAATGCCACCTTATTTTTAGAAGACCGCACCATAGAGGGCGATAGCTTGTATTACGATAAAGTTCGAGGATTTGCATCTGCTACCAAAAATATTCGTGTGATAGACACCGTAAGAAACTTTGTTACCAAAGGAAATTATGCAGAACTCTTTGAACACAAAGATTCTTTATTTATTGTAGATAGAGCCGTTGCTATTAGCATTATAGACAAAGACTCTATGTTTGTGCACGGAGATACCATTTTGGTAACCGGAAAACCAACAGAACGAATTGTACGCACATTTAATAATGTGCGGATTTTCAAATCTGACTTACAAGGGGTTTGCGACTCAATACATACCAACCAACAGACAGGACTCACCCGATTGTTCAAAAATCCGGTACTGTGGTCTGGCAAAAGTCAGATGACTGGCGATAGCATTCAACTACGTTCACATCCTACAACCGCAGCGCTCGATTCTTTAAAGATTTTAGGCAATGCTTTTATCATTCAAAAAGATACGGTGGTTCAAGGAGAGTTCAATCAGATTAAAGGACGTACCATGTTAGGGAAGTTTCGTGAAAATGCACTAGACATCCTTTCTGTTATTGGCAATGCAGAACTTTTAACATTCAACAGCAACAAAGAAACAGGTGTCTTAGAAACCATTACCAAGCAATTATGTAGCAGCATTGACTTTAATTTTGTAGCACAAGAGATTGAAGAAATTAAATGTTTTAAAAAGACCGAAGGGAATACCTATCCCCCATCAGAATTTCCAGAAAACACGCGAAAACTCAGAGGATTTGTTTGGCGTGAAAATGAACGCCCGCTTACCATGGAAGCCATCTTTGACACAAATAATTCTCTAACCAAACCCACAACAAAAAAACCACAAAAACTACGAAAACCGATTCCTAAGAAACCCACAACAAAAATCCTTCCAAAAGAATTTACTAAACAATTATAGATGAAAGCTGATTTTCTACAGTACCAAGGACAAACATCTCCGCATCCACTTGCCATCGAAATTTCGCATGCTGCTGGAAGCTATATTTATGATACCAAGGGAAAAGCATATTTAGATTTTATTGCTGGAGTTTCAGCCAATAGTTTAGGACATCAGCATCCAGCGGTAAGCAACGCTATAAAAAAACAAGTAGACAGCTACACTCATGTCATGGTTTACGGGGAATTTATACAAAAACCCCAATTGGAACTTTGCAAAGCATTGGCAAACACGCTTCCAAAAAACTTGCAGAGCGTTTACTTAACCAATTCAGGTACCGAAGCAACAGAAGGCGCTTTAAAGTTAGCCAAACGTTTTACAGGGAGATCAGAAATTATTGCTGCAAAAAATGCCTACCATGGCAATACCCAAGGAGCCATGAGTGTTTGTGGGGTAGAAAAACAAAACAGTGCATTTAGACCCTTGGTACCTGGTACGCGCTTTATACGATTCAATCAACCAGCAGACCTTTCTGCAATTACACAAAAAACAGCGGCTGTTATTTTAGAAACCATACAAGGAGGTGCCGGTTTTATTGAACCGACAAACGCGTATTTAACAAAAGTAGCTGAACGCTGTAAAGCCGTAGGTGCTTTGCTTATTTTAGATGAAATTCAGACAGGAATTGGGCGAACAGGAACTTTTTGGGGATTTGAAAACTACCAAGTAACACCAGACATTCTTATTACAGGAAAAGGCTTGGGAGGCGGTATGCCTATCGGTGCCTTTATTGCTTCTCAAGAAATAATGGCAGTCTTAACAAAAGGGCCTGCGCTAGGACACATCACTACTTTTGGCGGGCATCCCGTGATTGCCGCAGCTGGACTCGCAACCGTACAAGAAATTACACAAAGCACGCTTGTTGCAGACACACTGCAGAAAGAACAGTTAATTAAAACACAGTTACAACATCCTTTGATCAAAGAAATTAGAGGAAAAGGACTCATGCTTACCTTGATCTTGGAGAGCCCTGAATTGGCTTCTAAATTGATTCTCCAATGTATGGAGAAAGGACTGTTGCTTTTCTGGTTGCTCTTTGAAGGACGCGCCGTACGCATAACACCTCCTTTAACTGTTTCTGATAAAGAACTACAAGAGGGCTGCCAAATCATCTTGTCGGTTTTAGACGGTATGCACCTGAATTCAACTACGATATAATTCAGTGTTCAGTTATCAGTGTTCAGTTATCAAATTTGGATTCCCGCCTACGCGGGAAAGACAAACACTCAGTACTCAATACTCATGACTCAATACTCTTCACGCTAACAGCGTAGCGGTATTTTTAGAAAAAAACCCTACCTTTGGTAGGAATTAAATTTTCTTGCTATGAAAAATACGCTCCTTTTCACCCTTATTCTTTGTGCGTCTACATGTGTAAACGCTCAAAATGAAATGAATTTAGAAACAAGTATTGGCCTTCCTTTAGGAAACTCTCGCACTATTTCTTCCTTTAAGATGACACTGGGTCTAAACTATCTTTTTAAGATTTCACCAAAGCTTCATTTAGGACCTACTATTGGATACCATTATAACAATGGTAAAACGGTCACAGAAAGTGATGAAACCTCGACGCTTATAATGACTACTGGAAACTTGCATTACTTACCGTTCGCTGTAGCTACACGGTATGCTGTAACAGATAAAATAATAATAGGTACAGATCTGGGAACTACACTTATTTTCACACCTTTAGAAACCTCTTGTTTTAATACATCTTTTTTTTACTACAAAGTTGTCAGTGGTTATCGTTTATCAAACAAGACATTGTTAAATCTATCTTATATAGGTCTTTCAAATGAAAAAAACACCCTCAACACACTACATTTAGGGGTTACCTTCAAACTATAACTAAAAAAACTCCCAAATTTCTTTGGGAGTTTTTTTTTATGAAATGCGGGTGTTTTTTAAACAGCGCCGTTTTCCTTTTTAATCAAGTTCAACGCAGACCCTTCATTGTACCAAGTAATCTGGCCGGCATTATACGTGTGGTTTGCCATGATGTTTTCTTTAGAACCATCTGCGTGTACCACTTCTAATGTCAACGGTTTTCCTGGTGCAAACTCGTGTAAGTCTACAAAGTTAAACGTATCGTCTTCTTGAATGCGGTCGTAATCTGCTTCATTCGCAAAGGTTAAGCCTAACATTCCTTGTTTCTTTAAGTTTGTTTCGTGAATACGCGCAAACGATTTTACCAATACAGCGGCCACTCCTAAATGACGCGGCTCCATTGCTGCATGTTCTCTCGAAGATCCTTCACCGTAGTTATGATCTCCTACAACGATGGTCTTCACACCAGCTGCTTTGTAGGCACGTGCTGTTTTTGGAACGGCATCGTAACTGCCATCTAACTGACTTTTTACAAAGTTCGTTTTCATGTTGTATGCATTCACAGCACCAATCAAACAGTTGTTTGAAATATTGTCTAAATGTCCACGGAAACGCAACCATGGTCCGGCCATAGAAATATGATCTGTAGTACATTTACCATGTGCTTTAATCAGTAATTTAGCCCCATCAATTGTATTCCCTAAAGGTGTAAAAGGCGTTAAGAGCTCCAAGCGTTCAGAATCTGGACTCACTGAAACTGCTACATGACTTCCGTCTGCTTCTGGTGCTAAGTATCCGTTGTCTTTTACCTCAAACCCGTTGGCTGGTAATTCCCATCCTGTTGGTTCGTCTAACAATACCGCTTCTCCTTTATTGTTAACTAAGGTATCTGTTAGCGGGTTAAAATCTAAGCGTCCAGAAATTGCAATGGCAGCAACCATCTCTGGTGAAGCTACAAAGGCGTGTGTGTTTGGATTTCCATCTGCTCGTTTGGCAAAGTTTCTATTAAACGAGTGGATGATGCTATTTTTTGGTGCATTTTTAGGATCGTCGTATCGTGCCCATTGCCCAATACAAGGCCCACATGCATTGGTGAATATTTTTGCATTTAAGCTTTCAAAAACAGCTAAAATTCCATCTCTATCTGCGGTATATCGTACTTTTTCAGACCCTGGATTGATTCCGAGTTCTGCGACCATAGGAATTCCTTTGTCAATGGCTTGTTGTGCTATGGAAGCTGCTCTAGACAAATCTTCGTACGAAGAGTTGGTACAAGACCCTATCAAGCCCCATTCTACTTTTAAAGGCCATTCATTTGCCGTTGCTTTTTCGTGCATCTGCCCTACTTCTGTAGCAACATCTGGTGAAAAAGGACCGTTTAAATGCGGCATTAAAGTAGACAAGTCAATTTCTATAACTTCATCAAAATATTTCTCTGGTGCTTCGTATACTGCAGCATCTCCAGTTAAGTAGTCTTTTATTTCGTTGGCAGCATCTGCAATCTCTGCTCTATCGGTTGCACGCAAGTAACGTTCCATAGAAGCATCATACCCAAAGGTAGATGTGGTGGCTCCTATCTCTGCACCCATATTACAAATGGTTCCTTTTCCTGTACAAGACATCGCTGTGGCACCTTCTCCAAAATATTCTACAATGGCTCCGGTTCCTCCTTTTGCAGTAACGATTCCGGCTACTTTTAAAATAACATCTTTTGGGGCTGTCCAACCAGACAATTTTCCAGTTAATTTGACACCTATTAATTTTGGAAACTTCAATTCCCAAGGCATTCCTGCCATTACATCTACAGCATCTGCTCCACCTACTCCAATGGCAACCATTCCTAGTCCACCCGCATTTACCGTATGAGAATCTGTACCAATCATCATTCCACCAGGAAAGGCGTAATTTTCTAAAACTACTTGGTGAATAATCCCTGCTCCTGGCTTCCAAAATCCAATACCATATTTATTTGATACTGATTCTAAAAAGTTAAACACTTCATTGCTATTATTTAAAGCAGCTTGTAAATCTGTACTCGCGCCTTCTTTTGCTTGTATTAAGTGATCACAATGTACTGTGGTAGGTACTGCTACCTTCTTTTTTCCTGCTTGCATGAACTGCAACAAAGCCATTTGTGCTGTCGCATCTTGACATGCAATTCTATCCGGCGCAAAATCTACATAGTCTTGTCCTCTTTTAAAGGCTTTATTAGGCGTACCATCCCAAAGGTGCGTGTATAAAATTTTCTCTGCTAAAGTAAGTGGTTTTCCAGTAAGCGTTCGAGCAGCATCTACTCTTTCAACTACTTTGGCGTACACCTCTTTAATCATTGTAATATCAAATGCCATATCTTAAAATTTTAGTGTTCATTTTTAGTGGAGCAAAAATACAATTTAATAACGAGTATTAAAAAATAAACACCTTATTCCAGGTATTTATGAATTATCAATAACCAAAAGAAACAGCATTCGTAATTCCTAAAAAATAGCCCTAAAAAAAACCATAAAATTATCAACTTGATAATTTTATGGTTTTGGAATTTATAAAAAAAAGCAGCGCTATAAGCCGAATCCTGTCTCTTACCGAAGTAAGATTCTTATCATTTATCTAGTTCTAAAATTACTCTTAGAATCTATCTGCCTACCCTTTAGAATCGAGCGAGTCGCTCTCAAGCTCTAGTTTACATGGCATTGCACCGCATAGAGTTTACCTGGTTTCACTACAGCCGAACTGTACATTCTTTCTGTTGCACTGGTCCTCAACTTACGCTGGACGGACGTTATCCGCTATGCTACTCTATGGTGTCCGGACTTTCCTCTTCAATTTACATTAAAGCGATAAGATTGAACTGCTTTCGGTGGCAAAAATACATTCTTTCTATGAGATAAATTGGAAAAAAAAAGCATAAAAAAACCCACTCAATAAATTAAGTGGGAAAATTGCTATGAAAAAGAAAAAGTGTTATTGAACGAATTCAACAACAATACAAATATATGTACTTTTTCTGGATTTAAAAAACTTTAAATACCTAATTTCTAAAAACTAAGAGAACATGTCTTTTACTTTCTCAAAAAATGATTTATCTGAAGTGTTGGGTGCTGGCTCAAAGTTTTCATCATCTTGCATTTTTTCAAAAAATTGCTTTTGCTCTTTGTTGAGCTCCTGTGGAGTCCAAACATTGATGTGAATTAAAAAATCGCCGGTGCCATAACGCTCAATACTTGGCAAACCTTTTCCTTTTAATCGGAGTATTTTACCAGATTGTGTGCCTGCTTCTATTTTTATTTTTACTTTTCCTGAGACGGTAGCAATTTCTTTGCTAACTCCTAGAACAGCTTCTGAATAATTGATGTATAGATCGAAATGGATGTTGCTTCCTTCTCGTTTTAATGTTTCGTGAGGAATCTCTTCAATCAACACCAATAAATCTCCTGCAATGGAGTTTTTACCAGGTGCTTCATTTCCTTTTCCCCCTACTTTTAACTGTACGCCTTCTGTAACTCCTTCTGGAATATTAATGGGTACTGTCTCTTCTTTTACCACCATTCCATTGGCGTCAGAACCGTTAGGTTTCGACTGAATGCTTTGCCCTGCACCTTGGCAAGTACCACAAGTGGTTGCTGTTTGCATACGACCTAGAATGGTATTGGTGATGCGCATCTGTTGCCCAGAACCGTTACAGGTTGTACAGGTTTTATAGACAACGCCATCTGCTTGTACCTTTCTTCTAACTTTTACTTTTTTCTCAACACCGTTGGCAATTTCTTCAATCGTTAGCTTTACACGAATACGCATATTACTTCCTTTTACACGGGCTTGTCGAGATCCGCCGCCACCAAAGCCTCCGCCTCCGCCTCCGAAAATATCGCCAAACTGACTAAAGATGTCGTCCATGTTCATGCCGCCACCAAAACCACCGCCAAAGCCGCCTCCGCCGCCGCCTTGAGGACCGTCAAAAGCCGCATGCCCATACTGGTCATAACGTGCTTTTTTATTGCCGTCACTCAATACCTCATAAGCTTCTGCCGCTTGCTTAAATTTTTCTTCAGCACCTTTGTCATCCGGGTTTTTATCTGGATGGAATTTAATTGCCATTTTACGGTACCCTTTTTTAATCTCTGCTGTAGAAGCTGATTTTGAGAGCCCTAATGTTTCGTAATAATCTCTTTTTGCCATGTGCTAACGATTCTAAAGACCGTGTCTTTTTTTATTTCTTACGATTGTCCAATAACGACCTTTGGGTAACGAATAACTTTGTCGCCCAATTTGTATCCTTTTTCTAAACAATCAATTACTTTTCCTTTCATGTCATCTGAAGGTGCTGGAATTTGCGTAATCGCTTCGTGAATTTCTGCATCAAAAACAGTTCCTGCAACCACTTCAATAACCTGTAATCCTTTTTGTTCTAAGGTTTTAGTCAGTTTATCTTGTATCAACACCATCCCTTCTAACAAGGCCGTTTCTTTTGTTTTTCGCACTTCGTTTAAACCGCGGTCAAAATCGTCTACAATTGGCAGTAAAGCTGTCATTAATTCTTGACTTGCCGTTTTATACAATTCGATGCGTTCTTTGGTGGTGCGTTTTTTGTAGTTTTCAAACTCTGCAAACAAGCGTAAATACTTATCTCTTTCTTGCTGAATTAATTCTTCAGCCGTAGGAATCACCTCTTCAACTTCTTGATTTTCTTCTGATTGCGTAGTTTCTACTACTTCTGGAGTAGTCTCGTCTTGTATCTTATCTTCTGTACTCATTACTCGAATTTCATTGTTTTAATTATGGTATAAAGGCAAAAACATTGCCAATAAAAAAATAGTGTCAAGATGACACTATTTTTTTATTATTTTCTCTTCGCTCTTTGTTCTTGAGTCTTTTTTCTTTACTCTTTATTAATTTATTCTTTCAATTTTTGCGCCGATCGATTTTAAACGCGCTTCAATATTTTCATAGCCTCTATCTATCTGCTCTATATTATCGATAACACTTGTTCCTTTGGCAGAAAGTGCCGCTATCAAAAGTGAAATACCTGCTCTAATATCTGGAGACGTCATCTTGGTTGCTTTCAACATCGATTTAAAATCGTGTCCGATCACCGTAGCTCTGTGCGGGTCGCATAAAATAACTATTGCGCCCATATCAATCAGTTTATCTACAAAGAATAACCGACTTTCAAACATTTTTTGATGGATCAAGACCGTGCCTTTTGCTTGGGTGGCAACTACCAAAATAATACTTAATAAATCTGGCGTAAACCCTGGCCAAGGAGCATCTGAAACTGTTAATACGGAGCCATCTATGTAGTTTTGTATCTCGTAACTTTCTTGTGCAGGAATATAAATATCGTCATTTCTCTGCTCCAATTGAATGCCTAATTTCCGAAAGACATTGGGTATTTGTCCCAAATTTTTCCAGCTTACATTTTTAATGGTCAATTCAGAGCGTGTCATAGCCGCCACTCCAATCCAACTACCAATTTCAATCATGTCTGGCAATACGGTATGCGTACAGCCTCCTAATTTGGAAACGCCTTCAATAGTTAATAAGTTTGAACCAATGCCTGTTATGTTTGCGCCCATGCTGTTTAGCATTTTACACAATTGTTGAATGTACGGTTCGCAAGCGGCATTGTAAATGGTAGTAGTTCCTTTTGCCAATACAGCAGCCATTAAAATATTTGCAGTTCCAGTAACAGAAGCCTCATCTAAAAGCATGTCTGTACCGTGTAATTGGTCTGCTTCTACGCCATAAAAATATTCTTCTTTGTTGTAACGAAAAGTTGCTCCCAGTCTTATAAATCCTTCAAAATGGGTATCCAATCTACGTCTTCCTATTTTGTCTCCTCCGGGTCTTGGAATGTATCCTTTCCCAAAACGAGCCAACAACGGACCTACAATCATAATGGAACCACGTAACGAACTACCGTCTCGTTTAAATGCTTCTGACTCTAAATAATTGATATCTATTTCGTCTGCCTGAAAGCTATAAGTATTTGACGCTATTTTTTTTGTTTTAACACCAAGCTCTCCTAAAATAAAGATAAGCTTGTTTACATCTATAATATCTGGAATGTTTTTTACAAGTACCTCTTCGGAAGTTAACAAGACCGCACAAACAATTTGCAGTGCCTCATTTTTTGCACCTTGTGGTGTTATACTTCCTTTTAATCGGTGTCCTCCTTCAATTTTAAATGATGCCATATTTATTTTTTTCTGTATTTAGGATTGTAATTGGTCGATTGCTTTCCTTTGTTGTTCTTTTGATGGTGGTTTTTTGGGTGATTGTTTTGCCCCTGAGTGTTTCTTTTCTTTAGTAAATTTTTAGTCTCAGAAAGTAGCTCTTCGCTCTCTCTTAAATCAATTTTACCAGCAGACAACTCAAATAAATGCTTAAAAATAACCGCATCATCTACGGTGTCTTTGTTCCAATTGAGGTAGCATTTTTTCATGTGGTTGGCAATTGTAAATACCAATGCTTCTCTTTTCTCACCTTCTTCCCAAGTAAGCGCCACATCAATCATGGTTTGAATATTGTTTCCGTAGAAACGATATTTCGAAGCTGATTTAGGGTATGGAAGTGCCGTTGGCTTCTCTTGCAATTCTTCTTTAGAAGGCTTGTCGTAAGGGGCTTCTGCATCCAAATCAAAATCAGACATGATGAATAATTGATCCCACAATTTGTGTTTAAAGTCTGGCACATCGCGTAAATGCGGCTGTAAATTCCCCATAACATCTACAATAGCTTTCGCCATGGTATTGCGTTCTTCTTTGGTTTCTAATGCCTTGCAATGGTCTACTAATTGCTGTACATGTCTTCCGTATTCTGGAATAATAAGCAACGATCTTTCTGAGTTGTACTCTAAATCAAATGTCATTTTATCTCTGTTGTTGTAAGCTGTTTCTGTATGTAAACAAGTCCTTTTGCTTGAAGTTCGTAAAGGATGTTTCTTTTTTAAAAGTGTTTAAAAACACCTGTTGTAAGCTGATGCAAAATACATATTTATTTTGAATTGTAAGCGACTATTTTTCGATGGAACACCGATGCTTTCTCAAGCAATTAAAACAAGCGTAAAAAACTGTTTTTAGCCGATTACTTTTAGTTTTGCAAACTGTAGCAATAGCTTCTTTTTACCCACGGTGCTGAATTTTATTTCTGCTTTTTTATTCGGTCCTTTTCCTTCTAAGGCAATCACTTCTCCTGCGCCAAATCGGTTGTGTTCTACCCTATTCCCTACAACAATATCTGTGCCAAAGAGGGTGCTGTTCATTGTGTTTGCTTCCGAGAGCTTTTTCATTTTCTTAGGAGGCATAAACGATTGCTGCTTTTTTTTCTCCTCAAACTCTTTTCGCTTTCGCTGTATCGGTTTTTGAAACCGAATGGTCTTTGGAGAGCTATCAAACAAATCGGAGTCTACAAATCGATTGCGAATTCCTACAGGGCTTTTTGGCGCAAGATGTGTTACAAATTGCTCGTCTATTTCTTCTAAAAATCGACTCGGTTCTCCGTCTGTTAATTTCCCCCAACGGTACCGCGTTTGTGCATATGTTAAATATGCCTGTCTTTCGGCACGCGTTAAAGCAACATAAAACAAACGTCTTTCTTCTTCTAATTCGCTGCGGGTGTTGATGCTCATTCCTGAAGGAAACAAGTTTTCTTCCAAACCAACAATGTAGACAAAAGGAAATTCCAATCCTTTAGACAAGTGGATGGTCATTAGAGAAACACGGGGTCTGTCGTCTTTTTTATCGGAGTCAAAATCTGTTGCAAGCGCTACATCTTCTAAAAAAGAGGTCAGAGAAGCATCTTCTCCTGTCTCTATTCGATCGGTGATAAAATCTTTAATTCCGTTTAACAACTCTTGTACATTCTCTACTTTGCTCACGCCTTCTGGCGTGCCATCTTTTTGCAAATCTTTTACCAGTTGTGCTTGCGTAACCACCAGATCTGCCATTTCAAAGGCATTCTTGGTTTGCGCTTCTATCTGGAATCGCTGTAAAAGGTTCGAGAAATTCTGTAATTTGGTTTTGGTACCGGCATTGATTTTCAAATCAACACGATCCATGTTTTTAAGGATTTCAAAAAGGGATTTTTTATAATGATTTGCAGCAATCATTAATTTATCTATCGTGGTAGCTCCAATCCCTCTTGCCGGATAATTGATAATGCGTTTTAAGGCTTCTTCATCGTTTGGGTTGATTAAGATGCGTAAATACGACAGCAAGTCTTTGATCTCTTTTCGTTGATAGAAAGACATTCCTCCATAAATTTTATATGGAATGTCTTTTTTACGCAAAGCATCTTCCATCGCTCTAGACTGCGCATTGGTTCTGTATAGAATGGCAAATGAATCGTTTTGTAACTGTTCATTCATGGCGTGGTCGTAGATAGATTGCGCTACAAAACGCCCTTCTTCTCCATCTGAAATTGTACGCATCACTTTAATGCTTTCTCCGGCATCATTGGCTGTCCACACTTTCTTGTCTAACTTGGTTTTGTTTTTATCAATAACACTATTGGCTGCCTCCACAATGTTTCCAGTAGAACGGTAATTTTGTTCCAGTTTAAACGTTTTTACGTCTGGGTAATCTTTCTGAAAATTTAATATATTGTTGATGTTCGCTCCACGGAAACTGTAGATACTTTGCGAATCATCTCCAACCACACAAATATTATGAAACCGATCTGCCAATGCGCGTACAATTAAATATTGCGAGTGATTGGTATCTTGGTATTCATCTACCATAATGTATCGAAACCGGTTTTGATACTTTGCCAGCACTTCTGGGAAACGAGTAAGTAACTCATTGGTTCTCAGTAACAAATCGTCAAAATCCATCGCACCTGCCTTAAAGCAACGCGCCACATACTCTTTGTAAACATCCCCTATTTTAGGCCTGCTCGCATGCATGTCTGCTTCTTGTAAATCTGAATTATTGAAATAAGCCCGTACGGTAATTAAACTGTTCTTAAAAGAAGAAATCCGACTCAGCACTTGCTTCGGCTTGTAACGGTCTTTGTCCAATTGAAATTCCTTAATAATTGCTGAAATCAATCGCACAGAATCTTGTGTGTCGTAAATTGTGAAATTAGAAGGGTAGCCTAACCGCTCTCCTTCTGAACGTAAAATACGTGCAAAAACAGAGTGAAAAGTCCCCATCCATAAATTCTTTGCCTCGCTCGCTCCTACAACACCTGCAATACGTGCTTTCATTTCTCGAGCAGCTTTGTTGGTAAAGGTAAGCGACAAGATAGAAAAAGCATCGACCCCTTGCTGCATTAAATGCGCAATACGATACGTTAGCACCCGTGTTTTCCCAGAACCAGCTCCAGCAATAATAATCATAGGTCCGTCCTTTTGCAAGACAGCTGCTCTTTGAGGCGGATTTAAAGAATCTAAATAGGTTGACAAATTACAGTGGTTTAAGAAAACCGAAAATAAACAATTCTACGATGTTAAGAAAACGGCTTGGTCTTTTTTTATGCACATTTTTCAACAAATAATAGATACCGCTATTCTCGCTTTCATTTGGTGGTCTTCTCTAAAAAAAATACCTTTACCTCCTTTAATTTATTCTTCATTACTTGAACCTTATTTTTATGATTGATTCTCTATTACAAAGCTTGCTATACACGCTGCCTGCTGTTTCAACCGGACTTGTAGCGTATTACTTCTTTCAGCAAATTTTAAAATCTGGCCTACTGCATCAAAAAAATAACTTGTTGAGAGATCAGAAAAAAGAAGGAGTTGTCGTAAAACTACAAGCACACGAACGATTATTACTGCTTTGCGAACGCATCAATCCTATTAAATTAGTCATTCGCGTAAAGCCAATTGGCACAGAAACCAACGACTATCTTTACTTACTCATCGCTAATATCGAGCAAGAGTTTGAACACAATACCGTGCAACAACTGTACCTTACGGACAATGCTTGGACAGCTATTGTCGCTGCAAAAAACAACATCATTCAGCATTTAAAACAAGCAGCAAGTAGTGCAGAAAATGCCGCTGTTTTTAGAGAACGCGTTTTAGAGTCGTATGCCAACAAAACACTCCCTACAGATACTGCCATTGCTTTTCTTAAAAACGAAACTCAAAAAATATTATAACTAAAAAACGCGCCCAATGGGCGCGTTTTTCGTACGTTTTATACAAGTACTTCCTTTTACAATTCCAAACGGATTCCTAGTTTGTAATTTCTCCCTCGTGTGGTGTACCCTAATACATCTTCGTATTTCTCATTAAAGAGATTACTAAAGGTGGTGAAAAAAGTCACCTTCCCGCCAATCACTTTGTAGTTTGCAGAAAAATCTAACAAACTATATGCCGGTAAATCTACCGTGGTAGCCGCAGCTCCAAAACTCCCCCAGGTATCAAAATAAGTACGTTTTCCTACGTTTTTATAATCTATTGATAGTGTTGTGTTCTTCAATGCGTTTACAACCAAGCTGCTTGTTAATTTGTGTGCAGGAATGTAATCTGCATTTTCAACAACATGCGTATAGGTATATCCTACTTTTACTTGCGTATTTTCAATTGGCTTTACCACCAACAAGCCCTCTACACCATCCACCTTACTTGTCTCAGTGCCATTTCTATATTGCGCCCAAGGAGCTTCAGAAAGGTTTTGATACACAATAGCGTCTTGCGTGTTTCTAGAAAAGTACACTACTTGAGCACGCAGCCATTTTTTATGCGATACCGCTACACCTACTTCAAAAGTGCGACTGCTTTCCGGATTCAATTCCGTGTTTCCTGCAAACGAATACAATTGATACAAACTCGGTGCTATAAATGCAGTACCGTAAGAAGCAATTAGCTTTACACGGTTATTTTCGGTGTTCTTTATGTGGTAAGAGACATTGCTGTCATACACAAAGTGAGTACCGTACATGCTGTGCATGTTCAAACGCCCACCAAGGTGTACATTTATTCCTGAAACACCAGTATACACTACCGAAGCGTAAGGATCTATGGTGTTAAAGTTTGCCGTATCGGGGTCTATTCCTCCAAAAACGGTAACCGTTTCATTTTCGTGTCGTTGGTAACTCGCTCCAGAAATTAACTGAAACTCCGAAGAAAACACATACTTATGCACCAAATCTGCATACACACTTTTTCCGTTATAAGCATACGGATTCACTTCGTTAGAAAACGAATTAAAGCTGTCGAAAGTACGCTCTAAATCGTTCATAGAAGCGGTTAACAATACCGTTCCTTTTCCATAACTATATTCAGACTGCACACCAACACGTGTTTGTGTTTGATCACCTTTATTGACTGATGAGTCTTGGTAAGCACCTGCATCAAAATCATAGGTAAAAGCATCGTACTGTAGAAATGCATGCATTTTTAATTTTTTATGCGCTTGGTAACCCAAACGTACAAAGGCATTCTTACTATAAAAAGCATCTTTTTCAAAAGAAGCACCTGTAGCACTTACAGCAGCAGACATTCCTTTTACACTAGAAACACCAAAAGAACCAAAATAATCTACATTTCCTACGGTTCCGGTAAGTGTCGCATTTTGACTACTCTCTGTTGGTTTCGCGCTACTATTCGTGCTTGATTTTGACGTTCCAATACTCGCTTGGTACGTTCCGTTAATACGTTGCTTGCTTGCTTTTTTTAAGGTGATGCTAATCACTCCTGTTGCAGCTCCAGAACCGTACAAGGTAGATGCCGCGCCTTTCATTACTTCTATTTTTTCTATTTGATGCAACGAAAGCAATCGCAAATCGTATGACTGCCCAATGCCTGAAGCATCCGATACAGGAACGCCGTCAATTAAGACCACAAAGTCTTTACTTCTTCCTCCTCTAATATAGGTTTCCTTGTTTTCTCCTGGCGCATTGTTTACACCGCTTACCTCAACTCCTGGCAAGGTGTTTAGCAAAGAGATTACTGTTTTCCCTGCATTCCTTTCAATCTCTTCTTTAGAGATACTGTAAATTACTTTACCTGTTTTCTCTTTTTTCAACTGAAACTTTGTCGCAGTAACCACTACGGCATCTAATTCTTCGTTTTTCTCTTGCGTCCAAGCGTTTGCAGCGACAAATAATGTGGCTACAACCATTAATTTTGTTACATTTTTCATGTATAATTTATTAAATTAAAAATAAATCAGGAGTTTTTTTTGTACAGTGAAGTACGCAAACTTTTTTTCCCGAAAGTTTTTTCTCGTTGAACCTGGCAGGTCTCCTGACTTGCGTCTTGCTACATACCTTCCCGTTTTAAAACAGTGGTGTAAGAATGTATAACAAGCGTAATAGCTTACAGTTGCGGGAACAGTTTCGGATTCACACCGAATTCCCTTTTAATTTACTATTTAGAAAAAATAGTTAAAACCAAAATTCATGGCAAATGTATGTGAATTATTGGTTTTAACAACTAGTTTTGTATTCTTGTTGTCTTAAATTATTATTTTTATGAAAAGTATTTTCTTTCGTTGTTTCTTTGGACTTTCTATGCTCTTATTTGCTGTTGCTTGCAAGCAAGAAAAACAAGAAAAGTCACTACTTTTAAATACTAAAGCAATAAGTGAAGTAAGGTACGCTAAAGGATTTGACATAGAGCGATTTGAAAACCACATAAAACTAATTATAAAATCGCCTTACCCGAATTCGAAACAGCATTTTACGTACCTTTTAAAACAGAAAAAAAAGGACACAGTTCCTTCGTCTAATTTTTCAGAAATTCACATTCCTATTACACGTTTAGCAAGTACCTCTACCACACACATTCCTATGATTGAGCTACTGGACGCTGTAGAAACACTTGTTGGCTTTCAAAACACCCAATACGTGTCTTCTAAAAAAGTGAACGAACGCATTCTGGCAGGCAAGATTGTAAATATTGGAAAAGAAGCAGCATTACATACAGAGACCTTACTAGACTTAGATCCAGAAATTCTTATTGGCTTTGCGATGACACAGAGCAACAAAGCCTACACCACGATAGAAAGAGCAGGGATACCAGTGCTACTAAATGGCGACTGGCTAGAGAAAACTCCTTTAGGAAGGGCTGAGTGGATCAAGTTTTTTGGCGTACTCTTCGACAAGTCCGAGCAAGCAAACACTGTCTTTAACGACATTGAGCGCAACTACCTCGCAGCTAAAAAAACAGCAGCACAGGCAAAAAACCGACCTACCGTACTTGCAGGTGCTATTATGAACAGCGCTATTTGGAACCTTCCCGCTGGAGAGAGCTTTGTTGCTCAATTTCTAGAAGATGCCAATACGCAATACCTCTGGGGCCACACAGCAGGAAAAGGCAGTCTGTCTTTGAGCTTTGAAAGCGTTTTTGAAAACGGGCAAGAAGCCGACTTATGGGTCATTCCCGGGTATTTTACCTCTAGCAAACAACTACTCAACAGCAACCAGCAATACCAACACTTTACAGCGTTTAAAAACAAGCGTATTTTTACACCCAACAATAAGAAAGGTTTTGGAGGCGGCGTGCTGTATTACGAGCTAGCACCTACACGACCTGACTTGGTTTTAAAAGATTTGATAAAAATCGCACATCCTTCGCTGCTACCCAACTACAAAATGACTTTTTTTGAGCGCATGGAGTAAGCTTAAGAAAGCGTACAGTCGTCGACTAAAATAAGGTGGTTTGCCCAGCGTCTTCTTCGTCATCTACAACACTATCCGTTGTTTCAGTTTCAGCAACCACTTGCACTACCTCTTCTACTGCAGGCGTATACGGCAACGACGCCAATACATTTACTTGTTTTATTTTTTCTTTGGTCAATTGATTCCCCAATGCTTTGACACCTTTTACCGAAATAAATTCAGCGACATCTATGGAGAGCGCTTCTAAATTTCTTTTCGAGAACAGTACCTCTGCCATAGGCCTGTAGTCTGTAAAAACAATGACCAATTGCGATTTTGGATGCTCCGTAATAAAGAGCTCTTCTTTGTCCGTTTGTTCAATTAAAAAACGCTTGAGATAATAGCGCTCTTTTTCTCCATCAAAGTAAATGGCAGCAACTGGCTTCTTAGGGTCCCATTTTTCAAGCACAATCATATCCGGATCAAAATGAGCCGTTACATTTGGCTTCACAGCTTTTACTTTTCCAGATTGGGTAACAATTAGCAATTTATCGTCGGCTCTAAATTCGCCCAATAAATCGCCACGCCCATCTACATTCAATCGCTGAACGGCATCGTCAAACCAAATTTTACGGGGCTTCAATGTAGACACTCCCGCCGCCTTAAATTCAATTTTTCGAATCGGGTATTTCGTAATGGTATTTCCTCGCACACCACGCCCTTTAACTGCCAGTGAAGCGAAATCTATATCCCATTTTAGTTTTTTAACACTCCCTACGGCACGTAAGTTCACCGTAACAACTTCTGCTTCTCCGTTTGGATTGGCTGTAAAATAGAGCACTTTAGAGCCTTTTTCACCCGTTGTTAACACATACTCTTTGTCTCTTGTAACTCCCGTTACGTTGAAACGCTTCATATAGCTTGGGCCGGTTTTACCGTCTTTGTACATAAAGTTGTATACTGTTCGGGTGTCTTTTTTCTTAAAGACCGCGATGTGTATGATGTTTTTCCCTACAAAAGTTTTTGAAGCAACCTTGGTAACAATCATGGTTCCGTCTGCTTTAAAAACAATAACATCGTCTATGTCTGCACATTCTGTAACCAATTCATCTTTCCGCAAAGAAGTTCCAATAAACCCTTCTTCTCTATTCACATAGAGCTTGGTGTTTCGCATCGCTACTTTGGAAGCAACAATGTCATCAAAGATTTTAATTTCAGTTTTGCGTTCTTTTCCTTTTCCGTACGTCGCTTTCAAACGTTTGAAATAATCGATAGAGAAATCAATTAAATTATCTAAATACGCTTTTACTTGTGCTATTTTCTCTTCTAAACTCGCAATGTGCTGTGTAGCTTTGTCGATATCAAATTTCGAGATTTTCTTAATTCGAATCTCTGTAAGGCGTACGATGTCTTCTGTAATAATCGCTCTTTTCAGGTGCTTTACATGCGGTTTTAAACCGGAATCTATGGCTTTAATCACACCGTCCCACGTAGTCTCTTCTTCAATGTCTCGGTAAATTCTGTTTTCTATAAAGATGCGTTCTAAGGAGGCGAAATGCCATTGCTCTTCCAATTCTTTTAACTGAATTTGAAGCTCTAATTCCAATAGTTTTACCGTATTGTCTGTAGAATGCTTCAGCATGTCGTTCACTCCAATAAAAATAGGCTTGTTATTTTCTATAATACAACACAAAGGCGAAATGGCATTTTCGCAATTGGTAAAAGCGAACAAGGCATCAATGGTTTTGTCTGGAGAAATCCCCGCAGGCAAATGCACTAAAATCTCTACATTGGCTGCCGTATTGTCTTCTATTTTTTTGATTTTAATCTTCCCTTTGTCATTGGCTTTTATAATACTATCAATCAATGAAGTAGTAGTAGTCCCAAAAGGAATCTCTGTAATGACCAACGTTTTCTTGTCTTGCTGTGCAATTTTTGCACGTACACGTACTTTTCCGCCACGTATTCCTTGGTTGTAGTTGGTGAAATCTGCGACACCTCCTGTTAAGAAATCTGGAAACAACTGAAAACTTCTTCCTTTTAAGTATTTAACAGAAGCGTCAATCAATTCAATAAAGTTATGTGGTAAAATCTTCGTAGACAGACCAACGGCAATCCCTTCTGCGCCTTGCGCCAACAATAACGGGAACTTTACCGGTAAATCTACGGGCTCTTTTCTTCTGCCGTCATACGATTGCTTCCATACCGTAGTCTTCGGATTGAAAACCACTTCTAAAGCGAACTTAGACAAACGCGCTTCAATATACCTCGATGCAGCTGCGCGGTCTCCCGTAAGGATATTCCCCCAGTTCCCTTGCATGTCAATCAGCAATTCCTTCTGACCAACTTGCACCATGGCATCTGCAATAGAAGCATCTCCATGCGGGTGGTATTGCATGGTATGCCCCACAATGTTTGCCACTTTGTTATAACGCCCATCATCCAAGTCTTTCATAGACTGCATAATTCTACGCTGTACAGGCTTTAGTCCATCGTTGAGTGCTGGAACAGCTCTTTCTAAAATAACATACGATGCATAGTCTAAGAACCACTCCTTGTACATGCCCGTTACCTTGGTAATGGTTGCTGCTCCGCTGTTTTCTTCTGATGAATTCAACGCCTCGTCCTGGGCGTGTTCGTTACGTTCTTCACTCATGTTTCCTTAATAATTTTCGATAGAAAATTAGGTGTTTTATATTGTATAGAGGCTATGCTTCTTCAAGCAAGTCTACCTCTACTTTTAAATTTTCAATAATAAATTTCTGCCTGTCTGGGGTATTTTTACCCATGTAGAACTGCAGCAATTTCTCAATAGACATTTCTTTGTCTAACATGATAGGATCTAAGCGAATGTCGTCTCCTATAAAATGCACAAATTCATTGGGTGAAATCTCTCCCAATCCTTTAAATCGAGTAATTTCTAAATTGCCTTTTAACTGCTCCATGGCAGCTCTTTTTTCTTCTTCTGAATAACAGTACCGCGTTTCTTTCTTATTCCGAACGCGAAACAACGGCGTTTCTAAGATGTACAAATGCCCTTCCTTAATCACCTCTGGAAAAAATTGCAAAAAGAACGTAATTAACAACAAGCGAATGTGCATCCCATCTACATCGGCATCGGTAGCGATTACAATATTGTTATAGCGTAAATTCTCCAAGCCGTCTTCAATGTTCAAAGCGGCTTGCAACAAGTTAAACTCTTCGTTCTCGTACACGATTTTCTTAGACAACCCGTATGAATTCAACGGTTTTCCTTTCAGACTAAATACGGCTTGCGTGTTTACGTTTCTAGATTTTGTAATGGACCCAGAAGCAGAATCTCCCTCCGTTATAAACAAGGTACTGTCTAAGTGGTTTTCTTTTTTGATATCTGCCAAATGAACGCGGCAATCTCGTAATTTTTTGTTGTGTAAATTGGCTTTTTTCGCACGGTCTTTGGCCAACTTCCGAATGCCAGAAAGTTCTTTCCGTTCGCGCTCTGCCTGTATGATTTTTTGTTGCAATCGCGCAGCTGTATCGGTATTCTTATGTAAGAAATTATCTAACTGCTGCTTTACAAAGTCATTGATATAGGAACGTACGGTTGGCAAACCGTCTCCCATTTCTGTGGAACCC